>Ga0079998_115024_pt1 | contig 48177 bp, 53 predicted proteins | sample PerSpoBPS_BMetaG_FD_69201 | JGI IMG/M metagenome (GOLD analysis project Ga0079998, IMG submission 69201) | Thermal spring microbial communities from Yellowstone National Park, Wyoming, USA - Perpetual Spouter B (PS_B) MetaG (SPADES assembly)... | ecosystem: Environmental > Aquatic > Thermal...
TCAACCTTCCTAATCTCTAGACCCTCACGCTCAAACACATCCTTGTACACATTTAAGATCATCCTCTCCATGTCAATACCCATCCTGGAGGTGAGGCCTCCTAACGTAGCCTCAATCCTAGCCAAGATCTTGCTATGTTCCTCTAATATCTTGCTATGCTTCTCCAAGATCTTGCTATGTTCCTCTAATATCTTCGTGTGTTCCTCTAATATCTTGCTATGCTTCTCTAGAACCTCTAGTATCTTGTTAAACCCTGTGAATGTGTATGTCGTCAGTTTATCCAGAGCTTCAGCTATCCTTCTAGCCTCCTCACTTCCAGCCTCCTCTAAAGCCTCCCTTACAGCTTTCTTAACAATAGCCTCTAGTTCCTTAAACTTCTCCACTTCTGAACTCAATAGCTTAAACACCACTTTTCAATTAGCGTTCCAAGCCTTAAATAGGAGCCCCGGACTCCCTAATTAGGATTACCCCCTAGATATGGCCCTTTAGCCCTTATGTATTCCCTCTCTTTCAATTTCCACCCCACCCGCTGTGGCGGGCGGGTCTGTGGTCTTGCTATTACTCTGCTTTCAATCCTAATATATCTTTTAGCAATTCATGGGTTCTCCCCCATCTATTCGGGTCTACATCTGTCATTTGGGGGGCAAAGCTTCCCCGTATATCCCTAGAATTTTCAGGGCCCTCATCCATATATTGAGCTTCCCAACAACTTTACTATATGCTTCGAAATTGTATCTAAGGTATCTCAATCTTCTATATCCGCTCTCTTCTAGCGTTGAACCACATTGCGGTCACTCTGAGGATGTCCCTCTAGGATCTATTATTGCTAACAGTGCCCCGTGCTTCATAGCCTGCCAATCTATCCACCTCCCAAGCCTAGCATAGCCCATTATTATCAGCTTTGCCCTATGGTTCCTAGGCAGCCTCCTAAGAGCTTCTATGAGCCCTGTGAGATCTTCTCTAGCTAATGCGTGTTGAAGCTTCACAGCTAGCCTGACTATCTTGAGGGGTGCCTTTCTAGCCCAGTCTCTAAGATGTTCCCAGCCTTTCTATGATATGATCTGATCCTATTCAATACCCCCTATTCCTCTTCCAAGCCTTTGCATTGGCTAGGGCACCCTATAGCAGTCAATAGCTATCCTTGATGGCAGTCCAAACCACTCTTTGAGCTCTCTGTAGAGCTTCCTATGGGCATCCTTGATGGTTTTTAGATTTAGGCTGAAGATCTTGTTTATAGCATAGTTCAAGGCTATTCTATATCTTCTGAGGAGCTCTACAGCCCCGGCTCTGGGCTAACCCTCATAGCTATTGAAAGGGTTAGCGCTCCCTTATCACCAGAGGTCATAGAGCTCCTCAAAAATGATCAAAGCCCTAAAATACTTATAAGCATTAGCCATCCCCGCCCTAAAAGGGCGAGGCTTTTAGTTGTAACGTGCTAAACTCAGATATGAGAAGACTAGGAAGATGTAGCCATAAATCATCCTTTACTCTAAGACTAGAGGAGATCGGCAACTTATCGAAAACGCTATACTTTAGGTAGGAAAGTGAGGATATATTAGCTTTGTGATAATATAGAGGGTGGGGGTATGTATTCATTAGCAATAACATCCTATAACCCTGTTCTTAGGTCTCTAAAGGTGGGTAGGGCTGTGGAGGAGGTTAGAAGATATATGTTAGCTAAAGGCAGCCGGGATCATATAGAAGAGAGGGATCTAGCTGAGATTGAGAGAGTAATTATGGATAGAGATCCCGAGGTGATCCACGCTGCGAGAGAGATAGTTAGAATCCTGGTAAAACCAGCTATTAGAATAGATATTAAGAACAACGATACCCACTATAGGCTATATCATAGACTGCCATGGGAAGTCGAATATGGCCCCGAGAAATGCCCTGCTTGTGGATGTGAAATAAGCGATACAGGGTACTGCTGCTGCAGCGGAGCCGTTGACTGAGTTGATAATGCTGATTCTCCATAACATCTCTATGGGACAGTACTTGTTTCTATATATAGCTATGCTTCTATACAGTAGACTGTCTATACCTCTAATAGGGCTCGATTCTAGGTTTTTTGATCTCTCTTGCCCTTAGGGGGCTAGGTTGTAGTTGTGAAGATCTTAAGCTTCTTTATGATGTTAGGTATTAGCTTAAATATATATGACGATCTAAGCTTCTTGAGATACATGCTAGAGATCTCAGAAGCTATATCTCGAGGAACCCTATGCCTTGCAAGGGATATGCGGAATTGGATCCAGTAGATAGGGAATAATATAGATTGATACACCGCGTAATATGCGAATAGTGCTACGAGCTTAAGAAAGATCTTGGATAGGAAAATAGCTGTGAAGCAGAGTACCCGGAATATCCGGAAAAACACATAGAGAGTCTCTAGTCTAGCCATGCCCATCCGCCTGTCCCTTGATGATCATCGATTATAATTGATCTTCTTTTGATTGTGCTGCTATGTTTCTTGATCCACAGGGTTTCTAGCCCTGTGGCATTGGGGGCTCCCACCTCCCCCAAAGAGATCTTGGGATCTCTATGGGCTCGCTGGTGGCTGTTGAGCCCAGCGGCATGGGGCTCCCATCTATGCTTAAGAACCCGAAGCCTTTTATGAGGGCTATGCCCAGAAGGGCTTCGAGGGCTTTAAAATATATATTGATCAGTGCGACTACCTCCCTATGCTATCCCTCGCCTCCTTTGCTGCAGATCCCTATTCTATCCTCCCCATATTCTATTGTTACTCTATGTAGCGGGCATGTCTTAGATGTATTCCTGGGATCTACCATCAATACTGGCACACTGTATTCCCTTGCCTTGTCTATTATCGCATTTAGCTCACCCTTCAAAGCACTCTGATATATCCTAGGCCTTAATCGTCTATTCTTATATCTAGCGATCATAACCCTTATATCATCCCCCGAGATCCTCTCAATAGCTATTACTCCTCTGATCCTCAGTGCATCTCTCACTATCATGTTTGCTGTTTTCATCCTATAGTCCCTCTTCTCCCCCTCCCTAAGCTTCTCCATAGCCTTCCTAGCCTCTTTGCCATCGGATCCATTTCTCCTCTGGATACTTTTTCTTCCTATAGCTATAGCCTAATGTTGTCTTAGCAAGACCTGTCTCGAGGATTAATGCGAATGCCTCGTAGAGAGTTGCTATAGAGCTCTCATTAACATCAACAGGCTTAATATTCCCAGGCCTGTAGATCTCGATCTCCTTTTCTAGGGATAGGTGGAAAAGCACCCTCCTACTCCTCCTATCAAGCTTGATCTTTGCATAGGATGTTGGTTTGAAGCCTCTTGCAAGAAGCTTGTAGAATTCCTTAGAGGGCTCTAGATCGAGATACACCCAACCCCTATGGGTGTTAATAGCAATGCTTGTGAAGAAAGTGTTCACAACACCATTTATATTGATCTTGGTTGGGTTTACTGGTTTCCATACATGATCATCAACTAGCCATAGGCTAACACCGTTGATCCTAGGCACTAGTTTGCCCCCATCATCTCAAGATCTACCTGGTGCCGAGCTATTTCCCGGGATTTCCTCCAGAGATATCTCTTGATCCTTCTACCCCTAAGATCCCTTTTCCCTAGGTTTAAGTACTTAACAAGCTCATCGAAGATCTCTCTAGAGTATTGTCTAGCCTTGTTCCTCCTTAGAGGGGATATCCTTTCAACAGCATCCTGGCATAGGCCATGTATATAGTGGGATGGAATATTGGGATACATACTCCTTAGCTCTCGATACCTCCCATTCTTAAGCCTATAGTAATTCTCAATAATATTCCTAGATGCGTGGGGAAGCACATTTTCAAGCATCCTGCTATATATGTTGAGGATCTCTTCTAACACCTTGAAATCCCTCCTAGATAGCTTCTTTGAGGGTATAACAGCGGTTCTACTAACAAAGATCCTGTCTCCTGGCTTTGCAACCCACATCCACCTCTTATCCCTCTTTCTCTTTCCCCTAGCCATTATCCCTAGACCTTGTCCGCCCCTAAACCCCCACTCAAACCAATAATTAATGGTGAGAGAATATAAAAAGATCTCTACTATCATGAAAAAGGATACAACCCAGGCGAGACTTTTTCCATGTTTTACTGTACCACTAATCTCTGCCTGCTCAATGCAATCCCGATCCACATCTTAACCATTGTATCAACAATTATTATTAAATACAAGATTGTTAAAAGGCTCGATATATTAATCATTATAAGCCCATATGAAGCTCAAAATAACGTTTAAAGGCTAAGAACTCGGTGATCTAGGGGGCCAATATCATATATCTTTATATATCCCCAGTCTCATTATCCTATGTGAAGCGGTGGTGAAACTGTGGCTGAGACTGCCCATAAGATACTCAGCGATGCAATAGGGCAGATTGTTCTTGTGAGGTTGAGAGGAGATAGAGATGTTAGAGGGAGGCTTAGAAGCTTTGACATATACTTAAATATTGTTTTGGATAATGCAGAGGAAATAAGATCTGACGGCACTACTAGAAAGTTAGGGACGATAGTTATAAGAGGTGAGAATGTAGTGCTGATCTCACCAGCTGAGGTTAAGTAGGGACGGACGTGATCAGGTATGGTTAAAGGAACACCATCAATGGGTAAGAGATCTAAAGGTGTTACACATATAAAGTGTAGGAGATGTGGCAGAGTCGCCTATAACGTCTCTAAGAAGTACTGTGCAGCATGCGGCTTTGGAAGGTCTAAGAGAATTAGGAGATATAGTTGGAGCTCTAGAAAGGTAAATAGGGTTAGACTCCCAAATAAATAGGGCTGTTTCAGTTTTCATAGTTATTCACAGTATTGGTGTTGTTAGTGCCTATGTTCTCCAGCTTAGGTTTATAAGTATTCAACCCATAATCATTTTGATGATGAGGTGATATCTCTGCTATATCTTGGGAGACCTCGGGATGCTATGGCCTTTGGAACACCTGAGACCGAAGCCCTATATGAGGGCTATGCCCAGAAGGGCTTCGGAGATCCAGGGGTAGATGGGAGCCTCTTTCCGCTGGGCTCAACAGCCACCAGCGAGCCCATAGAGATCCCAAGATCTCTTTGGGGGAGGTGGGAGCCCCCAATGCCACAGGGCTAGAAATCCTGTGGATCAAGAGGCAAAGCAACACAAACAAAAGAATATCAGTGATAGTCAATGACCTTTGAGGGACAAGCGGTATGGTCAGCCATACAAGATAGGGCTAACATCAAGCTAGCTATTGCCTTTATAATTGTGTTCACGGGCTTCATATTTGCTGTAGATGCGTATTATACCTCTCTACCATATTATAATTCCTACATCTCAGATGAAATATGGTATGTAGACTCAGCCCGGAACATCATGCTGAAGCTGGGCATCCAACCCAGAACCTCTGGGCCCATGGCTACCGTGTTTATAGATAAGCAATTCGATCTTAATATCATTGCGAACCAGATCTTATCCATACAAGGTGTTGAGAGTGTTAAGAAGATCGAGAAGGCATGGGCTATATATGTGAGGGCCTCCTCTTGGAATGCTTTCTCGGAAATCGAGAAACTCCAGGGCGTCATAGAGATCAAGCCTGGATATGAGTATGGGGATGCTGAGAACATCAATAACTACTACAACATGGAACACCCACCCCTTGGTAAGTATATCCTAATGTTCTCCATGGCCTCTATAGGCGATAACCCAGCGGGGTGGAGAATACCTGGGATGATCTCTGGGGGTGTTTTATGCATAGCCGTAGGTTTGATTGTGAGAGAAGCAACTAGGAGGGATATATATGCGGTTTTAGCCTCAGTGCTAGCCGCGTCTGATCCGCTTATAAGGAATATGGCAGGTGTCGCAATGCTAGACATATACCTATCGCTCTTCACAACACTCTCTATATATGCTGCAACTAGAAACTCATGGATACTATCCGGTGTATTTCTCGGCCTAGCGATTTCCACTAAGATGAGCGGTGTCTTCGCAGCACTACCTCTAATAGTTATCTCGATTATAAATGGGCGTAGTATTACAGGGATCTATAGGGATCTAATACTGATCCCAGGAGCTGTTTTTATGGTGCTGAATCTACCGATAATACGGCTTTTTGGGCTTCAAGCATGGTATGACCAGAGCATAGTCGGGGCTATAAGCTGGCATCTAAGAACTAAAACAGCTCCTGGCGAGGGCCCACCTATTTCGGCCCCCTGGATGTGGCTATATGGAGATAACCCGTTCTATCTAACAGTATCGCCAGATACGGTTGCAAGAGGTAATATATATGTATATTTAGGTTCCATAGCATTATCTGCAGCTCTACTACCCGCTGCTAGGTTCTTCCAATGTATGTCTATGTTAACAGTCTCCACATATATGACGTGGCTGGGATATGTTATACTCTGGATACTCGGTAATCACTCGCAATATAGCTTCTACATGGTACAACTCTCACCCCTTTTCTCAGCCCTCTTCATGACTCAGCTATGGGCGGTGTTTGAGAATATAGATATAATTATTCCGTCATATTCCTTCTTCTATCGGAGACGGAAAACAGCTGATTGATGAACTATGTCTTTTCGATCTTTTCATGATTATTTGCTATATCGTCTCTTTCCCCGATGTCATATAGAAATCGATTATCACCTCTAACTCGTTATCTATATTCCCTACTATCATTGAGAATTAAAAACTGTAGTCTTACACCTTTTCATAGTTAGAGATGCATAACTGTTAATATCTTTTAGCTCAGGTGTTCTGGCTAAGCTATGTTCATAGACTTTCTATTATATTCTTGAGTTTAGACATGGAGTCCAGTATGAATGAAGGACCTGTATGTGCTAGGGTTTCTTCATGAAATACCTCTAGCTTATAATATTTAATACCTCTTTTTTCTAGCATTTCCGCAAATGATCCGTATCCGATAGGCTGTTCTAATGTTATGTAGCTGGCATTTTCATATATAACTATATCTACACTTTCCAATTTTTCTAAGATTGTTTTCGTTTCAACATATGATACAGGCTCTTTTTCAGTAGCACATATGCCTCCTACCAGGTGGATGGCATCACTTATATGGCTAGCACTACCAGGAGACCAGAGACCTCCTCTAGGGCCGAAATCGAGTACTGCTAGTATGCTTCTAGTTCTACTACGATCTCTTGGGATTAGCTCTCCAATTTTTCTAAGGAGCTCCGTAGATAACTTCCTAGCGTTGTCTATATAGCCGGTTATATAGCCTAGTATAGATGTGTTCGATATGATCCCAGCCACGTCTGCCGGTATTGGGAGGGGGTAGACTGCGATTCTCTCCTTTCTTAGCCTCTCGACTATGCTTCTCTGAACACCCGTTATTGTAACAACTATATCGGGCTTCAGCTCTCTTATTATGTCCATGTTAACATGCATATAGCTTCCCACCTTAGGCTTCTTCTTAGCCTCCGGAGGCTTATTTGAAAAGGCATCTGTTCCAACGATAAGATCTTCTAGTCCCATCATATATAGCGTCTCTGTAAGACCTGAACTCATAGATATTATTCTCTCAACAGGCCACCTCACGATCTCAACATATTCTCCCAAGATCTCGTTGTAGATCTTCTTCACCTTCTACCACCTAAAACCTCGCTTAATATCTGCAGAGAAGCTGTGTAGGGGTCTATCTCTCCTCTTAACAGCATCTCCAGTATGTGTTTATTGCTGCTGCTAAAGATCTCCTCGACTCTGCTCTCTATTATGTGTTTAATCACAATAAACGATCCATATATTCTCCTCTTCTTCACAACCTCTTGGAAATAGCCACTCTTTCTGAGATGTTCAACATGCTCCTCAATAAGTGTCGCGAGATCATCTATGCCCATCCCCATAACAGCTGATACCTTAACGGCTCTAGGTCTCCACCCACTACTCCTTATAAAGCTCTCATAGTTAAGAACGTCTATAACCTGTTTAAGCGTGATCTCTGCCTCCGGCTTATCGGCTTTATTGACGACATAGATATCGCCGATCTCCATTAACCCTGCCTTCAGTGCCTGGATCTCATCGCCAGCTCCTGGCATAACGAGGTTTAGAACCGTGTGGGAGATGTTTATTATATCAATATCCGTCTGCCCAGCACCAACGCTCTCAACAATTATCTTATCGAAGCCAAGCCCATCAAGCGCCTCCAACACTAGCACTGTTGAAGCGCTTAGCCCACCCCTGACCCCTCTTGTTGCCATGCTCCTAATAAATACCCCTGGATCTGATGAGTGGATCTGCATTCTAACTCTGTTGCCCATGAAGCTACCTAGTGTGAAAGGCGAGCTCGGATCTATACCTATAACAGCTACTTTATAGAGCTTCTTCCTATAATATGCTATCAGCTTAGATATAAGAGTGCTCTTACCAACCCCAGGTGCCCCTGTTACACCAATTACATGCGCCTTTCCACCTCTTTTCATAAGCTCCCTCATTATGGTCTCTATAGTACTTGGATCAACCTCGGCTGGGAACTCAACTATGGAGATTAGCCTTGAGATCGCCCTGAGATCACCTTCTAACGCTTTCTCCAATAGAGCTTGGATCTGGCTCTTACTCAAGCCCCTTCCTCCTCTTCTCCGCCAACTCCTTAATCTTCTCAATTATATGCGACAGTGGGGTGTCTGGGAAAAAAACCTCCGAGACGCCCATGCTTTTAAGCTTTATAGCATCGTCCCACGGTATTATGCCACCCACAACTACTGGTATATCATCCGCTTTATATTCTTTTAATAGCCTGAGAACCTCAGGTACGAGGGCCATGTGGGCACCGCTTAATATGCTTATCCCTATGACATCTACATCCTCCTGTATCGCTGATCTAACTACCATCTCAGGTGTCTGCTTGATCCCTGTATAGATCACCTCGAACCCAGCGTCTTTGAGGGCTCTGGCAACAATCTTAGCACCTCTATCATGCCCATCCAGCCCTAGCTTTGCAACGAGCACTCTGTATCTTCTTCTCAAACCAATAGCTCCGAGTATTTGAACCTCCTCTCTGGTCTCCATGTAGCGCCCCCGGTATCTTCAATATATTATTGGCTCGCTCCACTCGCCATATACATTTCTAAGAACGCCCATGATCTCTCCGAGTGTTGCAAGTGATATGGCAGCGTTATATATATAAGGAACTATATTCTCTCCCCTTGAGGATGCTCTCTCTAGCTCTGTTAAAGTAGTGTTCACCTTAGCCTGATCCCTAGAGCTCTTGAGCTTCCTAAGCCTAGCTATTTGGTGGGCTCTCACAGAGGGTTCATCGATCTCTAAAAGCGGTATCTTTACCTCGTTTTCGAGTATCTCACCCTTGAAGGCATTGACTCCAACTATTATCCTTCTCATCTCCTCGATCTCCCTCTGCCTTCTATAGGCGCTTTCGGTTATCTCCCTCTGTGGATAGCCCTTTTCAATAGCTTCGAGCATGCCGCCCATGTTCTCAATTCTATCTATTATTTTCCAAGCCTCCTCCTCGATCTTATCTGTTAACCACTCTATGTAGTAGGATCCTGCTAGAGGATCTACCGTGTCTGCTACACCGCTCTCGTATGCTATAATCTGCTGAGTTCTCAGAGCTAGCTTCGCTGAGAACTCTGTTGGTAGAGCGAGGGCCTCGTCAAAGGCGTTTGTGTGGAGGCTCTGGGCTCCTCCGAGAATCGCTGCGAGCGCCTGTAGTGTGACCCTGATGATATTGTTATATGGTTCGATGGCTCTTAGCTCTACCCCGCTCGTCTGGGCATGGAATCTAAGCCACATGCTCCTAGCTTTTTTAGCTCCAAACCAGTCTCTCATTATCTTTGCCCACATTCTTCTCGCAGCTCTGAATTTTGCCACGTGCTCGAATATGTTTATACCTGCTACAAAGAAGAAGGAGAGTCTTGGGGCGAAGCTATCTACATCATAGCCCCTCCTGATCATCTCCCTCACATATTCAATACCATCGGCTAGGGTGAAGGCCAACTCTTGGACAGGGGTTGCCCCTGCCTCATATATATGGTAGCCTGAAATACTTATAGGATTCCACTTCGGAAGATTCTTTATACTCCACTCAATAACATCAACACCTATTTTTAGTGCAGGTCTCGGCGGGAATACATATGTCTTCTGACCTATGAACTCTTTGAGCTGGTCATTCTGAGTGGTGCCTCCGATCATGTGGTCTGGAACCCCACGGCTTCTAGCCACAGCGACGTAGAAGCTGAGCATTACAGGGGCTGGAGGGTTTATAGTCATATTAGTGGTGATTTTCCCCATATCTATGTCTTTGAACAATACATCCATATCCCATAGAGAAGCCACCGAAACACCCTCTACACCTACCTCACCAATAGCTAATGGGTGATCCGGATCCAGCCCCAGCAGAGTTACCTCATCAAAAGCTATAGAAAGCCCTGTTTCGCCATGTTCTACGAGATATTTTAACCTCTTATTAGTATCTTCTGGGGTTCCGAATCCGGAGAACTGCCTTATAGTCCATATCTTACCCCTATACATGTTATAATGTATACCCCTTGTAAAGGGGTATTGCCCAGGCAGGCCGATCTTCTCGAAGTAAGAGGTTGAGGCTATATCGAGTGGTGTATATACTGTCTTGATCTCTATACCCGAATCTGTTAAAAACATATTAAGCCTATCTTTATATCCGGCTCTTACCATTTCATCATGCCATTCTTTTAGAGCTCTCGCAAGCGCCTGTATAAAATCCTCTGAATAATCGCCCAAATATCTTCCCTTAATAAATATTACTACGGTTAAATATAGCTTGAAGCTCTTCAATTATCAGGAATATAGTGTTACAGCTAAGAACCTTGTTCTCTGGAGTAGGGGTTAGCATGTGTTAAAACGTGTATTTCAGCCGTTGTGATCTCGCTAACAGAATCCGGTCTTCATTGTGACCAGTTATCCAATCTCATCACCTCTTCTCTACATAATCACCAACATATAGAAGCGATGAAATGACCCCTTCCCGCCCTAAAGGACGAGGTTGCCCTGTTGTCAGCTTATTTAATAGCATTGCAACTGAAAGCCCCGCCTTTTTAGGGCGGGGAGGAGGTCAGCCTACCTCCTCTCAGCCTTAGAGGGTGGGATTCCACTTAGACTGTTGAACCTGCAATAAGCTTATATATAATCATCTGGCTTAGTCCTGTGCATGGTTTAATGATTGTAAATCTTCATCCCAACCCACATGGGTGGGGCTTTCAGCTGTAGATTCGATCTAATAATAGTTATAAAGCAGATATATTACCTAACATGGCTAATAATATTTAGAGTGATGCTTATGGCAAGTCCTAACACAACCTTGGTCATGGCGGTTCTGTTCATAGCTTTAGGCTCTGCTGCTGCTGGTGTCATGCTTCTCCAATTTCACGGCGGCGGTGAGGATCCTTCTAGGATACCCCATGGTATATATGTTTGGGATGGCTCTAGGTTCTCCCCTATCAATGTTTCCAATGCCTATGTTCCTAGGGAGCCCGGATATTACTTTCTATACTTCCACAACAACCTATGCCCCCACTGCCAGGCCTTCTACCCGGAGTTTGTTAGATATCTCAGGGAGTATGGAGGGGTCTTCAGAAACATAACAGTTGTTGAGATCGTATGCGATTGGTTCGACCAGCAGTGCTCAAGCGATGCTGCGAAAAACACATTCCGCCTCTACCAGGTCTCCTACTCACCAGCTTTTCTGCTAATCAAGGTTGGATCCAGCGGGAAGATAGAGGGTATATGGGATATAAGCAGGGAATATACAGATCTAAAGAACCAGGGCAAAATACCAGAGGGAGAGTTCCAGCCGCAATATGTAGAGGCGATAGTAAGATCCAAACTTACAACTTAAAGCATCGCCTTTCAGGGCTGGAGGGGTCAGGTTAGGGTATAATAGATCTCTCGCTTTAGAGGATCAAGGCTTTAAGCTCTGAACATATAGGAAACTAAATTAAAATCTAGGAAATATAAGGGTAGGGGTATAATAGATGTCTCGTAGGGAGCCGGCTATACCTAGGGGTTTTAGGGATTTGGAACCCCACGAGATGATCCTCAGGAAAGAGGTGATGGCAAAGATAGAGAGCGTCTTTCGAAGATACGGCTTTGACCCCATAGACACCCCGGCTGTTGAACTTTTCGAGATTCTATCGGGCAAATATGGTGAGGAGGCTGAGAATAAGCTTATGTGGAGGTTTAGAGATCCATGGGGGGATAGGGAATATGCCCTGAGATATGATCTCACAGTACCTCTAGCAAGATTTGTCGCCATGCATAGAAACTTCCCCCTACCCTTTAAGAGATACCATATAGCCCCTGTGTGGAGACATGAGGAGCCTCAGAGAGGAAGATATAGGGAGTTCTACCAATGCGACGCTGATATAGTTGGCTCTCCATATCCAGAGGCTGATGCAGAGATCCTCATGCTCGCTGAGGACGTATATAGAGAGCTGGGTATAGAAGGGGTTAGGATCATGATCAATGATCGCAGAATTTTGAAGGGAATATTTGAAGAGGAATTAGGGATAAGAGATCCCATGAATGTATACAGGGCTATAGATAAGTTGGATAAGATAGGGCTTGAGGGTGTTAGGGGGGATCTGAAAAGAATAGGGATCAGCGAGACTATTATAGATAAGATAGTTAATATAATATCTCTTAGAGCGCCTCTGGAGGAGGCGATCAGAGATCTTCAAGCCAGATACGGATCTAATCAACATGTTATAGAAGGCATAAAGCATCTGGAGGAAATATCAACGATTGTGAGATCGAAGAACATAGTCTTTGACATGTCTCTAGTAAGAGGTCTAGACTACTACACAGGCCCCATATTCGAGGCTATTGTGGAAGGTATTAAGATAGGTTCCATAGGTGGTGGCGGTAGATATGATAATCTAATCGAGATGTTCACAGGAACCAAGGTGCCAGCAACAGGCTTCTCGATAGGCCTCGATAGGGTGATAGAGGTAGGGCTAGAGCTGGGAGTCTTCAACATGTCTAAGAAAACATATAACCAAGTATATGTAGTGGTAATGGATAGGGATAGCAGCGTTTTTAACTATGCGATCAACATCGTAAGGGATCTTAGGAGCAACGGGATCAGCGTCTCCTGGGATCTCATGAGAAGATCTTATCAAAAGCAGAGAGAATATGCAAGAAAACTCTCAGTACCAGTAATACTATATATAGGGAAAGCAGAGGTCGAAAGCGGAAAAGTTACGATCTACATAACAACTAGCGGTGAAAGGCGCGAGATCGAGAGGGACATGTTGGCTAAAACTTTAAAGGAGATCTTGTGAATATAGAATTTCAAGATCGATCAAGCAAACCGTATCTCCCCTAGCTATACTAAAACTCTGAAGAATATAGACATTGATTTAAAAGCATAGCAATACATTCGGCTTAGAGGTTCGCAGCATTTCAGATGTTGCTTTGGAATTTATTTTAGGTTTATAGTTTAGTATTAGACTGTTGAACCTGCAATAAGCTTATATAGATTCTTTAGCTACTCTCGATGGCGGCGTGGTGGCCATCAGATGCGAGGGCTTTGACCCACTGCGAGGCAGGCTAAGTTATGCCCATCTATGAAGCCCTACAAAAAAAGAGTTGGTGTCGAGGGAAAGCCCGTGCCCATGAGCATGAACAACTACATCTCCGCTGTTAGATATTTTGAGAAGATTATGATCTCAACGAGAATTTTAGGAAGCCCAATGAAATCCGAACCCCTCGCATGCCTTAGCATCTATCGAGTATCGCTAGAAGGTAGCCTCGAGGTTCACATGTATCACCATTATCGAAAATACTAGAGGATATGAAAGCTTATAAATATCTATCCTGCCTTGAAAGGCGAGGCTTTCAGATGAAAGGATAAAGGTAATGAGTCATGTGGGAAACCGATAAAGCTAGAATCCTCTGAGACATAGTTGAGGAATATATATTGCTGTATAGTACGAATACATTATGGTGTACCCTTTGTCGGAGTTTAGGTTAAAAAGACTTCCTAGGGATGAGGAGAGTATGAAGGAGATTATAGAGGAGATCTCCAAGAGGGAGCACGCTGAGGGAACAGGTGTAGAAGGTGAGGAATATGAGGAGGAGCATGAGCATGGGCATGAACATGAAGATCCTATGCATGAACAGCTCCATATAATGGAGCATATCCTCGCCCAGCTATCCCAGCTCGATGCAAAGCTAGCGGGAATTGATAGGGGTTTATCGGAGCTATCATCTAAGATAGACGAGCTTGTAAGGATCTCGAGGGCTCTTGTCAAGATATCTCTGGCGGGTATCATAGAAAATAGGGATGCTAGGAAAAAGCTTATTGAGGACGTTATGGAAGAGATATAGGGGCAGCGTTGCCGGAGTTCCAGGGTATAGAGGTTATTCAGATCCCAATTCCACACGGTGTCAATGTAATTATAGGTCAGTCTCACTTCATAAAAACAGTAGAGGATCTATATGAAGCTCTTATAACAGCTGTTCCCGGGATAAAGTTTGGTATAGCATTTTGCGAGGCTAGTGGTAAAAGGCTCATTAGATATGATGGGAATGATGAGGAGCTTAAAAAACTGGCTATAGAGGCTGCAAGATCTATAGGGGCTGGACACGTGTTCGTGATCTACATAAGGGATGCATGGCCCATAAACGTTCTAAACGCTATAAAGAATGTGCAGGAGGTAACAAGGATCTATGCGGCGACAGCCAACCCCCTCCAAGTGATAGTGGGTAAGACAGACCAGGGAAGGGCTGTACTCGGAGTTGTAGATGGATTCTCCCCCCTAGGGGTTGAGAGTGAAGAGGATATTAAGGAGAGAAAAGAGTTCCTTAGGAGGATAGGGTATAAGAGGTAGATGTTTTGAAGGCCAAGGTTAGGATCATCTTTTATAGAAAGGAAAAAAGCTCTATAGGACCTGTGGAGTTTACATCTCTGAGGGTTATAGGAGAGAAGACATTTGAAGAACCTCTAGAACTAGGAGAAAATCCTGAGGAGATGCTGGAAAAACTGGCTAGAGATACTGGAGATGGAGACTACATAGAAGCTATAGCGGAGACAAAGGAAGGCGTTATAAGGGTTGGTGTGAGCAGAAAAGGAGAGACAGAGATACAGGGATCCCACATATTATTTCATAGACCATCGAAGCTCCTAAAAATCGGTATAGTCCAGATAGGTGGAAAGTCTATGGATATTGCTCGAAGAGATAGAGAGCCGATAGTTCCTGTTGGGAATATAATAAGTCCTAAAGATTTCGATAGTGAGCATGTTGAGACAGCCAATAATACGGGTATCGAGATAACACAGATGGGGGAAGCTCTAAGCGAGGATAATATAGTATGGTATACCCCTGATACCACGATCTACGTTTTCGAGGGATATATAAGGGTGAACGAGCCATATGAAGCGGTAATTTTTTTAACGGAAGATGGTGAGAAGATCTATACGGGATCTGAGGGCTATTATGGGAAGAAAGTGGTTAGAAGATCTAAGAAGGTAAGAAGGAAGAGGAAAAGGAAAAAATGATTCTAATTTAACAGCTATATATTTTCACCTGGTAATCAATATATTTGGTAAAGTAGGGTCGTAGATCTATGGAGCCTGTTGTGATTCTCAGGGATGTGTGGAAAATATATAGGGATCCTAAGGTAGGCGAAGTGATAGCACTGAGGGGGGTTAACCTTGTTGTGGGGAGAGGAGAGATAATGGTTATACATGGACCTTCAGGCTCTGGTAAAACTACTCTCCTTAAACTCATAGCGGGTCTTACAAAACCCGATAGAGGGGATGTTATAGTTGATGGCTATAACATATCCCTTTTGGGTGAGGAGGAGCTGGCGATGATTAGGAATACGGTTGTTGGTTATATACCCCAGGATTACGGCTTAATAGAAGATCTGACAGTATATGAGAATGTAGAACTACCTCTATTATTGGCAGGGGTTCCTAAGAAGGCTAGGGAAGAGAGGGTTATGGAGATACTTAAATATATAGGGCTAAAGGAGACAGCTTTCAAAAGCGTTAAATATCTCAGCGGAGGTGAGAAGCAGAGAGTCGCAATAGCGAGGGCCATGGTAAATACTCCAAGCGTTATCCTTGCAGATGAACCTACAGCTAATCTCGACTGGGATAATAGCATCAGAGCGCTCGAAATGCTTAAGAGCCTTAATAAGGACTTCAGAACAACTGTGATTATAGTATCCCATGATCCCAGGGTTACTGATTACGCTGATAGAGCTGTTATAATGATAGGGGGTGTTCTTAAAAGCTATAGAGAATCTATGTAAGGAACCTCTATGGAGATGCAGAGAGACCCTATTAAAAGCTATTATAAAGAGCTTGTGAGGAGCTTTAGCGGAACATCGCCTAAGGATAGGAAGAGACTTTCCGAACTTATATCCCAAGAGGCTGTAGGCATTGAGCTAGTGGGAGGAGGTTTACATATTGTGCTCGGTAGTGAGGCTAGAGACTTGGCTTCTATAATTCCCAGGGAACTCCACTCTGAAATCAGGTTTCCAATGATAGTTGCAAAGATCTCTGGAACACCATTCTTCAAACTCCTAGACTGCAGCGCAGGCGTTGCAATGATGCTAGAGAGATTAAAAAGAGCCAGTGTAATAGAGGGTATATATAGTGATAAATGTATTCTCTCGAATGAAGACGTTAGATCCCTTATCAAAAGATATAAAACCCTCTTTATCATTTCAATAATATATGAAGGGTATGAAAGATTCCAGGATGATGAAGGATAGTATTGATAGCATATCCATGGGAGGGGGGTTAGGAGTACTAATTGGAAAGACGATGAATATTCTGAGGAAGCATGGTTTAGGAGTTGATATTATAAACTACCCCCGCGATGAAAGAAGATCCGTTGATATTGTGGCAAACGGCAGGCTCATTATAAAGGTTTCACAAGATGCCTATGAGATTTCTAGAGAGGAGATCGAGGATCTGAAGTTATCATCAAGGATATTGAATTCCGCGGTGTTAATAGTTTCGAAGAGCTATTTTAACGAGGATCTGGAGCCTGGGATAGTAATGGACAGATCTGATATAAGCGTTATGGATCCAGAGACTCTGGATCTCTATCTGTCAGATGAGAAGGTAGCTATATATTATAAGAAGGGCCAGTTCTTCGTGAAGATCAGGGGTGAGATCCTCCATAGGAAAAGGGTCGAGAGAAACCTAAGCATGGGCGAGCTAGCGGAGATCTTAGGGATAAGTAGGAAGGCTGTATATGAGTATGAGAAGGGCGGCATGGATCCTTCTATAGAGGTTGCTCAGAAACTCGTAGAAATATTCGGAGAGGATATAGTGTCTAAAGTAGACGTCTACGAACTAACGGAGAGATATGTCTTTAGCTATGTCGAGAGGATGCTAAGAGCACAGGCAAAGGAAGATCCGTTGCTAAGGAGAATATCAGAGATCGGAATGGAGGCTGTCAGACTCAAGAGAACAGCACCAGATATATTGGGCATTGCAAAGGGGTATAAGGCTGCTCTTGTGATAAAAGACAATCTTAAAACTACAGAGGATTTCACTGAAAAAGTAGCTAATACTCTTAAAATATGTCTTAGGCTGGGGTGTAAAGTATATACAGTGATCTCGAGTTATAGTGATGCATCCATTGTTAAGAAGGAATTTGATGATAAGGTAAAGATTGTAGAGAGGGACAAACTTGAGGAAATTATTAGAGAAGACAATGTTAGGAAGGGCGAATCACATTCTGACGAATGAATCTCTCTACAAGCGATAAGACCTCTCTATAGCTTTGAGAAAGGAAAAGAGATATAAGGATTATAAACATCCTCAATATAGGGGGATTAAAATAGGCGGTAGGCAAAGAACAACGATATTCATAGAGAAGGAGAGCAGCAAAAAGGAGACTAAAGAGAAGCAAAGTGGTAAGGGGTCTTCCCAAAAATAGGCTATGACGGATCACAGGTCTTTGGAAAAACATTCTGATCGTTCATGTAGCAGTGTATCAACATTTAAGGATGATCATGGGCCCACCTAATCTATGGCTACCCTCGGAAGAGGATGGTGTATACCTGCTACGGCAGGAACCCTGATTTTTAGGTTGTTCGAGATTAGCCGGCTACTATTTATATCGCCATAGAATATTAGTAATCTGGGATGATAGAAACCGGGTTGCTGAGTCATGATGTATTCACGAACCGTATGACCGCTATGTAGATATAGCATTGGTTGGTGTGTCTTATGCCAGAATGTCTAAGTAATAGTATAAGGATTGTGAGGATCTATAGCTATGATGACATTAGAAAAGCTGTGTTAAAATCATATATGGATAGAAGCAACCTACCAGGCTCTCTTCTGAAGAAAAATAAGGTTGTGAGGACGAGAGCTATTTATGTTGATAAGCTTGATAGAATATTCTCTCTATTGGCTAGCCATATAGGGATATGTGCGAGACTGCCTAAGCTTGCTTCTATGCATCCATTCTATGCAGAGATAGCTATGATAGCTAGCGAGGGGAGATATGAAGAGCTTCTAGATAGGTGTAGAAGAGCTATTCATCTAGTTACTAAGCTGTATAGAGAGTATAGGGGGAGAATCATAGAAACTGAGGATCTCTCGGAGATCAAGAGACTAGCGAGGGAATATGTCGGGAGAAGCCTTTCCATTATAAAGAGAGGGTTAAGGTCTATAGAACTACTGCGAAAAGCCATTGATGAGATTTCGAAGAGCCCATGTATCTCAGAGGATATGACCAACATAGTAATCTGTGGTATGCCCCAGGTTGGCAAATCCACACTCGTATCCAGACTCTCAACAGCCAAACCCGAGACATCTCCATTCCCATTCACCACTAAAAGAGTTATAATGGGCCATATAGATCTTGGAGGGAGAAGGATATCAATAATAGACACCCCTGGAATCCTAGACAGACCCATCGAAGAAATGAACAAAATAGAGCTCAAAGCTATTTCAGCCATAAAACACCTAGCAGATGTTGCAATATTTCTCTTAGATCCTAGACGAGGAGCATATTATTTGCTTGAGCAACAGCTAAAGGTTCTAGATAGTGTCGAGAAGATCGTTGGGAGAGAAAAAATGCTGGTTGCTATAAACAAGATCGACATATCCTCAAAGGAGGAGATAGAACTTTGCGTTTCTATGTTAAGAAAAAGGGGGTATGAGACAATATATATGATAAGTGCTCTAAAAGGAGATGGCATAGATGAACTAGTTAAAGGAATTATTGAGAAGCTATCATCCAAGCTCCTCCCCACCTGAGGGGCTAGGATCTCCTTTCAATAACTATAAACAATATTTGAGTTTATAGCTGTAGCTTTACAACTGAAAACCTCTCCCTTCATGGAAGGGATGAGATCAGCTGTGGAAACGAGCTATATGCTGTGGAAAAACTATATCACTATACTTGAAGTTATACTGAGTATACAATAAATATTTTTTTGTAGATCGTGGCTAAGCCTTATATATATCTTAGCATCTATTGTTAGCGGTGTAGAAGAATAGCTGGCAGCCTTAGAGGAAGGGATATCATATCTGCATTCGATCTAACCGCTGAGGAGATATGGAAGGTATTCGAGCTATCGGCTATGCTTAAACATAGATATTACTCTGGTGAGAGAGTGGTACCTCTTCTAAAGGGTAGGAGTCTCGGTCTCATATTTCAGAAGCCGAGTACGAGGACTAGGGTTAGCCTTGAGCTTGCTATGAGACAGCTCGGTGGCTATACTATATATATGGGGTGGAATGAGCTTCAGCTAGGTAGAGGGGAAAGTATATATGATACTGCAATGGTTCTTAGCAGATATTTAGATGGTCTAGCCCTCAGAGTATATTCTCACAACATATTAGTTGAAATGGCTAGAGCATCCACAGTGCCAGTTATAAATGCTCTAAGCGATTTGGAACATCCCCTCCAGGCTTATACAGATTTCTTTACTATATATGAGAAGAAGAGAAGGCTTAAGGGTATAAAGATGGCTTTTTTAGGAGATGGAGGTGATAATGTCCTGAATAGCCTGATAGCTGTGGCCTCAATAATGGGTGTAAATCTATATATAGCTACGCCTCCGGGATACTATCCGTATAAAGAGATCCTTGAGAAAGCATATAGGTTATTGGATCTAACCGGCTCTGTTATAGAGATAACAGACGATCCCATAGCTGCAGCTAGAGAGGCGGATGTGATCTATACAGATGTATGGATCTCCATGGGAAGAGAGGCTGAGATAGAGAAGAGGATCAAGGATCTAGAGCCATATAGGGTTACGAAAAAAATAATGTCAATAGCTAAGAGAGATGCAATATTCATGCATTGCCTACCAGCCCGCAGAGGTGAGGAGGTTGAAGACGAGGTTATAGATGGTCCTCAAAGCGTTGTATGGGATCAGGCTGAGAATAGGCTCCATGTCCAAAAGGCAATATTATCTCTTGTGATCTAGAAGATCTGTGGGTTATAGCTAAAACCCATATTCCTTAGGGTAAAGAAAGGCTAGACCCCTTGTGATGACTATGGTCTATGGGGTTTCACTATATATTGCTCTATTAATAAAAATATATTAGTTCCCATGGTGAGCCTATGAGACACGTTATATTGGTTCATGGTGATTGTGACGGCATCATAGCTGGAGCTCTATATGTAAAGCATTTTTTGAGAGATCGATATCCATCAGATATAGTACTTGGATTCACACAGCCTTGGAGGGCTTCTAAGGAGATTAGGAAGCTATGTAAGGAGGATCAATGCGAATCTTTGACTCTGATAGATATAGCGATAGATAGGGAGGTATTCTCAATGATAGTAGATATAACTATGAAGGGTATTCCAGTCCAGGTTATAGATCATCATGCAACTACGGAGCCTTGGGTAGAAAAGATGAAGGATCTAGGGCTTAAGGTCATATGGGATCGATCTACATCTACTCCCAGGCTAATGTTTTCTAAAATGAAACTCCTCCTCAACAATTATGAGGCAAAACTCCTAAGAATAGCAGATTCATGTGAAGGTTCCGAGGATGGTGATGAAGAGATCAAGTCTGTGGCTGATAACATTAAGCTTGCTATTTCAAGAGATCCTAGCGATCTATCATTTATGAGAGAGCTCTTTGACGCTATAATCCTGAACAAAGATCTATCTTTGATAGCTTCTCTTGAGAAAAAAGCATATGTCGGGAGGCTGCTGTTGAATAAACTGATCGAGAAAGCTATACAGAGGGGCGAAGATCTGGGTGAAGTGCTAATCTCATATATGCACCCCTCAGAATCCAGGCTTTTCGCAGGTCTCTTCGGAATAGCCTCAACTGAGCTTAGTAAGAAGTTAAAGAAGGACATAGTAATGATTAGGGACGAGGAGACTAAGATAGTTGTGACTGTGAGATCCTCCAAAGGAAGAGCTCTTCATTACTGTAAAACACTTGTAGAGACACTGGGTGGGGGAAAGTATGGAGGGCATAAGGAGGCTGCATCAGCAACACTAGTTAAAAGAAATATAAATGACATATTGGCAGCTGCTAGGGATGCTATATGGTCCCTACAGAAGGAGAAGAAATCATAGTGCTGGGGTCTTCAAACATAGACATTCATAGGATATCGGATCTCTTTCACAAAAATTCCAAGATATATACAGCTATAATTATAGGGGAGTGCGAGATCCACTACCAAGGTAGGGCTTCTTCAAAAGCCCCTCCGGGCACAAGGATCGTTATATATAAGCCTGACGGCTCGCTCTTAGTACATGAAGGAAAAGATAGGGATCCCCTTAACTGGCAGCCCCCCGGGTCTCTCTGCATATCAGATGCTGATAAGGGCTTTCTAGAGATTAGATGTAGAAGCAGAAAATATGGTCATGAGATCGTTTCGATAAGATTTAAAAGGATCTTAACAGCGATCTGGTGTAGGCTTTCAACAAAGGGCTTGGAGATCCACGGTACAGAGAAGGATCTAGTGGAAATAATCTATATGAATCCAAGTGTTATATCACCTAGCGCAAAAGTCGTAGGAAGAGAGGTTGAGACACCGAGCGGCAAAATAGATCTTATATTAAGAGATGACCCTGGCAATATCTATGTAGTTGAAGTGAAGAATGAGAAGGCAGGAATAAGTGCCGTGAATCAGCTAGATCGATATGTAAAGTATCTAGAATCTATGCAGAGCAGATCTCCGGATGTTACAAGAAGGATCATAGGGGTGCTAGTCTCGAACGGCATAACAAGAAGGGCAAGAGAAGCCCTAATAGATCGAGGATACATCTATATAGACTCGATGAGCCTTAAAATTAGTAATACTAGCCAAACACTCATGAAATATGTAAAATAGCAGTATCTAGAGATCTACAAACCCCGAGCATTTTATATACCATTACTTAATGCGCCGATCTTATCTGCTCCCTATTAGTTCCGGGGAAACAACACTTTCAGTTATAAAGCATTCTATAGTGATAGTAATACCTTATCAAGGTCTATACACATTAAAATGTTGGAGAGCTTAGTGTAGATGTAGAGGGTGTGTCTTTTGTATAGATATCTTCTAAGACTCTCTGGCGAGATAGCTCTAAAGGGCAAAATGAGAGGGGTTCTGGAGCAAATTTTAGTTAGAAATATATCTAAAGTGTTGTCACAAGATGTAATCGATATTAGGAGGATAGATGGTGGAAGGATCTATATAGAGGCTAAGAATGAGATTTCAGATGTACTTTCAAGATTTTTCGGTGTTGTAGAGGTTCTAGAGGTTTTTGTAGAGGATTCCAGGGATCTTAACGAGCTTGCGAAGAGGATCAGAGATCTCCTATGTGGTTCTCTAAATGGTAAGAAATTTGCTGTCAGAGCGAGGAGATCCGGCGTTATAGGCTATACCTCTTTAGATGCTGCTAGGATCATTGGAGGCGCTCTTCTCGAATGCTCAAGCGGAGTGGATCTCGAGAATCCAGATATAGAGGTATATGTGGAGATAAGGGGAGGTTCAGCATACATATCTACATCGCTCCTCTCTCGAAAAGGATATGGTGGCTTGCCGCTGGGATCTTCGGAAAAGATTCTCTCTCTATTTTCCGGGGGCTTTGACTCCCCTGTAGCAACTTGGATGGCTATGAAGAGGGGTTCTCCATCAGATCTCCTTCACTACATCATGGGCTCTCTAGAAAATACTGTTAGAGCCCTTAAGGTGGGGGAGACCCTCATGAGGAGGTGGTCGTTAGGTTACGAACCCAGAGTGCTGTTGGTTGACTTCTCCAATATAGTCTCTGAAATAAGATCTAAGGTTAAGAGGAAGCTGTGGCAGCCAGCACTTAGAAGGGCTATGTATATTGTGGGCGAGATAATTATGAGGGAGATTAGCGCAGAGGCCCTGGTAACAGGTGAGGCTGTGTGGGAAGCTTCTTCCCAGAGGCTTAGCGCGCTTTATGCTTCTCAGAAGGGGATAGACGCCCTGATTCTGAGACCGTTAATAGGGTTTGATAAGGTCGAGATAATGAAGCTATCAATGGATCTAGGACTCTATGAGCTAAGCTCTAAGGTTGTTGAGAGCTGCTTCATAGGGAGTCCTAACCCTGTCTATGTAGATGCTGATGAACTGGTAGGTGAGTTCTCCAAAATAGATAAGAGACTATTTGAGGATGTAGCTAAAAACGCTATAGAAATCAGGTATGAAGATGGTTGGGAGGAAAAGGTCAGATCGTTTATGAAAGCATACCAAGAGGTTACAATAGATACCATTCCCGAGGGATATGTGGTAGTAGATATAACTCGGAGGAAAGGCTTGGGATTTATAAGAGGTCTAGATGACCTTGAGGAGATGCTTAGAAGAAGAGAGAAGATAATCCTGGTGTGTGAGCTAGGCGAGGCAAGCGAGGCATTAGCACGATGCCTAAGAGATCGGGGATTTGAGGTATATAGCCTCAGAGGAGGATATAAAAAGCTTAGAGAGCTACTACCAGGTATATAGAGATATAAATATGCTTAGCCTGTTGCTCTGGGAAGCAGACCCTAACTTTAATTCTATAATAGCTAGTCTCGGAATATCGGAATAGATTATCTACTGTTAATGGTTGCTTGGATAATAGATGCTACTCTTATCTCTAACCTTGATCCATACCTCTACATGGTTTTCAAGAGAACTTGTGAGGATCTTCGGCATCAACACTTGCTCTACTTGGAAGAGCCCTGCGTAGTCATTCATGTTTATAGTTATCTTTAAAGGCCTCTCAACCCCTTCCGAGAGCTCTACAGATGTTATAGAGAGAGCCGACATAGCATGCATATCCATCTTTCCCAGTTTGTATGGAACCCTAGCCCTGCCCTGCGACATGTCTGTCCCATCGGCTATTTTAACGATCCCCGCCTCTATGGTTAGGCACCTTCTATCATATTCTGTGGCATATATTATGTGCATTATCTCCTGCCTAATAGCTATGATTCTCCTCCCCTTTTCACCCAATATCTCGGGGAGGATCCTGTCGAGTATATCTTTAGCTAGTATTGCTCCTATAAGCTCGTGATCAGCTCTGTGAACAGCATTGCCTATGTCGTGGAGATATGCGCCGAGGAGTATTACTAGCTTGGCCTCTTCAAGATTATATAGCGTCTTATCCCTCACTCCAGCTGGTACGAGCCCTGCTTTGAATAATATGTTGGCTATTTCTAAAGCCGCCCCAGATACTATTATCGCATGTGTCTTGCCATGGTCATTATATCTCAGCCTAGATACAGCCATTACATTGCTCATCTTAAGCAGTTCTTGAATCTCTTCATCGTTCTCTAAAACCTTTACAGCTTTTGTGAGGAGGGGGCTAGCAGTGATATTCTTTTCAAGAAGCTCTGGGCCGACTATAGCCATAGTTGATCAACCTCCTCTTCTCCTAGCTGGCTTTTCATCTCTAGGATCTTATAGATCTTTGCTGTTGCGTGGGGAAGAGCTCTTAGCAGAGACATTACAGCTCACCACTGGTGTGCCATAAGGTAGATATTGTTTTTTAGGATAATAAGCGTGGATCCACGATGTTTGGCTATTGATTTATCATGTCTATGTAAAAATATATATTTCCAGAACATAGTTTTTATTATGGATGCAGCATTATGATTGTTAAGGATGAACGGTATATATGTATTACAGCTTTGAAGCTGGTAAAGAAGAATCTAAAGTATAGCGATCTACAGGAGGTGTTGGGAATATCTGCCCCTGTGCTATGGAGATATATAGCGGGAGTTGTAAGGCCTACTAAAGAGAGGGCCTCAGAGATACTTAGAACGCTCATCGAGAAGGGGGTTCTCAGAAGAGTTATAACTAAGAGACTCAAGCTAGTTGATGGCGATGTTGTTAACATGTATAGCCTCGTATATAGTACTGACATCCTCTGGCTGGCCTCTATAGAGGCTTACTACTACTTCAAGGATCAACAGCTAGATGTAGCGCTAACAACAGAGGTCGATGGAATACCTGTCGGGCTTGCTATAGCATCGATGCTGGATCTAGATCTTGTTGTTGCTAAGAGGAGGAAGGAGCTGGGGTTCAGCGAGTTCTATGAGGAGACATATCTCTCGAGGGATCCTCCAAGCCTGGTAACTTTATATGTCCCTAGGGAGAGCCTTAAAAAGGGATCTAGGGTTTTAATTGTAGATGATCTCCTGAGAAGTGGGAGGACATTAAAGGCTCTAATAAATATTGTTAAACAGGCTAAAGCAGAGGTTGCCGGGATCTTCTCCCTAGTGGCAGTTGGGAATGAGTGGAGAGATATTATAAAAGATCTGAATGTGAGGACTGTTGTGCTCATCAATAGATGATGCCATAGAGATAGCTGCTGCCTCTTTAGCCTCAGGACTAGCTATAGAGGCATCCTCCTATCCCAAGCCAGGCAATGTCTCACCTATAGGGGATGCCAAGAACCTTACCCACTGGTTCTTCATAGCCACCTCGGCATCAATGGCGATAGAGCTTGAGAAGCTCATAAGAGATATTGTATATAGTAATGCTCCATGTCCTAAGGAGGGTATAGGGGAGAAGATCTACAAGCTATATACTACATCATCGATGCTGCAGGGAGGTAGGAACACACATTTAGGTTACACCATATTAGTAACCCCGATAGCGGTTGCTATGGGGCTTCTGATCAGAGAATTAGGAAGTGCTGGAGGTGTAGAGGCTGAGGAGATATTGAATCTATCGTATGATGTAGCCAGATCATGTGGTTCCCCTGAGGATTTTAGATGGATATCCAAAGCTATATTGGAAGCTTCACCCACATACGTGTTAAAATATATAGGTGTAGGCCCTGACATATATAATGCAGATAGAACTAGAGCTACATTCTGGGACTTTGTAGAGACTTTTAGAAGGCATGATCTCTTGTTGAACGAGATCTGGGATGGCTATCAAAGAGCATATCTCTCATATAAAATTATCTGCGAGGACTATCCCTGGAAGCTATACGAGAAGATCTCCATCGCGTTCATAAGCATTGGAAGTTCAGCTGTAGACACAGTTATAGCTAGAGAGAAGGGCTATAAGGTTGCATTAGACGTTATGAATATCTTTAGAAAAGCATCAACAATTATCAGTAGCGACTCGAAGCTATGGCTAAAATACTTAGAAATTTTAGATAGGGAGCTAAGAGAGAGTAGAATCAATCCCGGATCGATAGCAGATATAGTTGCCGTAGGAACTGGTCTCTGCGTAATGGAAAAAGCTCTAAGCTCTAAGTAGAGGCTCGCTATGAATAGTCGCGATGTGCCTTAACAAAATATTACAAAAATTATTATAAAGATCCATTTTAAAGAAGTATGTATAGATCACCTAATGTATTAGGAGTATTAGGGCTCCTTATAAGCCTTCACATACTTCCGGCTGTTGACAAGTAGCTGGCTTAAAGATCGACAAGCTTATATTCCGTTTAGAGTTTCATATATACAGATAGGAGGATTTGTAACAATGGGATCTGAGGGATTAGTCATAAAGAATGTTAGGGCTTCTATCGAGGGTAAGATCGTGCTTAGAGGGGTAACGCTAGAGATAAAGCCAGGAGAGATCCACGCCCTCATGGGGCCTAATGGGAGCGGGAAGAGCAGCCTGGCATACCTCGTCATGGGGCATCCTAAGTACGAGCTTCTCGAGGGAAGTATATTGGTTGATGGAGAAGATATAACAGGTCTCCCACCAGAGGAGAGGGCTAAAAGAGGGATATTCTTGGCCTTCCAGACTCCACCAGAGACCATGGTTAAGACTAGGAATCTCTTAATACATATAGCAAAGATGAGAGGCGTACCTTTCGCAAAGGCAATAGAGGTTATGAAGAGGGTTAATCTACAGCAGGAACTTCTGGATAGATATCTTAATAAAGGCTTTTCAGGTGGTGAGATGAAGAGATCAGAAATAGTCCAGCTATACCTCTCGAACCCAAAATATCCCATATTAGATGAACCTGACAGCGGGATGGATGTTGAGGGGTTAATAGCTATTGGGAATATTGTTAAGGAGTTGAAGCAGAGAGGCGCAGGGGTTCTTGTGATAACACATGTTGCAAGGCTTTTCAGAGACTTTAGTCCAGATTACGTTCATGTCATGATAGATGGTAGGATAGTACTTACAGGTGGTCAGGAGATAGTAAAGCTTATAGATGAAAAGGGATATGAATATATAAGATCCAAATATGCCCCGCAGGAGGGGTGAGGTTATAAGCTTCCTAGGCGATATATACAGGTTAGAGGTGTTGTAAATATGGGTGTAAAGGAGCATCTTCTGAGATCATTTTATAGGGATCCTGCGGAGGAGGCTCTAGGACATATAGAGGTTGGCGGTGCGGAGCTGGTACTAAAAGGAAGGATCTCTAGGGATCTTGTTGAAGAGATCTCGAGGATCAAGAAGGAGCCTGAATGGATGAGACTATGGAGGCTAAGGAATCTAGAGCTCTTCGAGAAACAACCAACCCCTAAATGGCTTCCAGGCATTGATGAGCTTGATCTAGATGAGCTTAGCCACTATATAAAGCCAGATGTTCCAAAGGCGTCTACTTGGGATGAGCTTCCTAAGGAAATTGTTGAGGCCTATGAGAGGCTCGGGATAAAGCAGGCTGAGATAAAGTTCCTAGCAGGTTTAAATGCTCAGCTAGATTCCGAGACAGTTTTTCTCAGGGTTAAGGAGTATGTAACAAAGAAAGGTGCTATAGTAACTGATATGGACACAGCTGTTCAGAAGTATCCGGATCTTGTTAAGAAGTACTTCATGAGAATCTTCCCACCGGAGCATAAGTTCGCAGCTCTTCATGGGGCTCTGTGGAGTGGAGGCCTCTTCGTATACATACCTCCAGGCGTTAAAATCGAGTATCCTATAGAGGCTTTCTTCCTAATAGGGAAGGCAGGTGAGGGTAACTTCGAGCACAGCTTGATAATAGCTGATAGGGATAGCTATGCACATGTGATAGAGGGGTGTGCTGCTCCGAGACTTAGTAGGCTGAGCTTCCACGATGGGATGGTGGAGATATATGTGCATGAGGGTGCTAAGCTGCACTTCACGACTCTACAGAATTGGTCCTCCCAGGTTATAAACTTCAACAACAAGAGAGCTATAGTTGAGAGGAATGGCTATGTTGAGTGGATAGAAGGATCTATAGGGGCCAGGGTGAGCGCTGTATATCCATCAGCAATTCTAAAAGGCGAGGGGGCGTCTATGGAGAGCTATGTGATAACATTTGCTAGGGATGGGCATATAAAAGATGGAGGCTCGAAGGCCTACCACCTTGCACCTAATACAAGGAGTAGGATTGTTTCTAAGAGCATCTCTATGACAGGTGGGATCAACATCTATAGGGGATTGGTGAGGATCATGAAGGGGGCTAAGAACTCCAAGAGCTATACATCATGCGACTCCCTCCTCCTAGACGAGAAGAGCAAAACATATACATACCCACATATACAGAATGACGAGCCAACAGCCATTATAGGTCACGAGGCTAGCGTGGGTAAGCTGAGTGATCAGCTTATGTTCTATCTGAGGAGTAGGGGCTTCAAGGAGAACGAGGCTCTCAGCCTCATAATAGGTGGGTTCCTAAGTGATGTATTAGCGAGATTACCGTTCGAGCAGGCTGCGCTGGTGAAGGCAGCATTAGATCTTGAGTTTTCCAAGATAGGCTCTGTAGGATAGCAGGGGAATAGATTGGCAGGAGAACATAGAGAGGTTTTGGCTAAGGCATCTAAGCTCTATAGAGAGATACCATATCAATATGTAGCGGATTCACCAACAATTAGATATTATACAGATTGGAGTGTGTTTGATAAGTACAGTCCGGCAGAGGCTAAATATCCATGTGAGCCAGGGGTTACATCTGAAGCTAACGTTGATATAGTTATCAAGGGCGGATGCGTTGAGATAGCTAGAGGGAGAGCTGGTGTTAAGGTTATAGCTATTCATAGAGAGGATCTAGAAGCTCTAGATCTAGATATACCTCTGTTTAAGCTTGTGAGGATAGAGGATTCCAAGGCATATGCTCTTCATATAGCAGGGTTCTCAGCCGGGGCTGTGATATATATCGATAAGGATGTTGAGGAGCCTCTAAGGATCAGAGTATCTGGTGGATCTTCTCATGGTCATCTCTCTCAGCACATAGTAGTCGTAATTGGCGAGGGCGTCTCATCAAAACTCCAGGTAACTGTGGATCCGGCTGAAGATGCTCTGAGAACATTCATTGAGGAGATACTCCTAATGCCGGGGGCTAGACTTGAGATTTCCAATATATCCAGGAACTCCTCTAGGGCTCCGAGTTTCCAGGCCTCACATTATCTTTTACTAGAAGGCTCCGAGGTGATCTCAGGATTCTCTGCAATAGCTGGTAATATGACTAGGATACAGCAGAGGGCTATAGTAGAGGGGAGGGGCGCTAGGCACACGGCATTCGGAGCTGCTCTTGGGACAGGAGAGAATAGGATCCACTATATAGAGAATGCTGTTGTCAGGGGGAGAGATTCTAGGGCTGTGCTTAATGTGAGGGGGATTGCTGCGGACTCTGCTAAAACAGTTGTACAGGCATTCGCTATACAAGAGGAGGAGTCATTCGGATCTGGAACAAATGTTGAAGCATCGACTCTCACAATAGGTAGAGGAGCTCTAGCTGTAACTCTACCAATGCTTGAGGTTAGATGTGGTGATGTAGTTGAAGCCAGACATGCTGCTTCGCAGGCGATACTAGATGTTGATGTCATGACATACCTAAGATCTAGGGGATTATCTGTATATGAAGCTGTTAAGCTCATGACTTATGACTATATAGTAGAGCCCTTCCAAGATCTCCCTGAGTGGATGGTTAGTGGGCTTGTAAATAATATATATTCGGATCTAGATAAAATAGACTTCGAAGCCCTGAAGATCCTCTAGTCTCCTATATAATGGGATCTAATGATATATTCTTTTTGAACCTGATCTGATCACTCGTGAACCACGAGGGTTCCAATATCCTCTCCCCTTACAGCTTGGATAATAGTTGTGGGGTCTCTCCCATCTATTACGGCTACTCTGATCCTGCTTCTCTCTATTATAGAAAGCGCCAGCGGATCTATTAGTTCGTATCTACCCGCTGAAACACTCTGCCTAGATAGTATTCTTCTAAGCTCCTCAACGGATACCCTTTTAAGGAGTTTTGCGTTGGGATCTAATGTTGGATCTCTATCATATATCCCGCTAACAACAGTTGCATAGATCAGGAGATCAGCTGATATCATCTCAGCTATAATAGCAGAGACGGCTACCGTTGATTGGCCAGGTTGGAATCCTCCCGCGGCAACTACAAGCCCTGTGCTCCAGGCTTCTAGCATCTCATCTATATTCCTAACAACCCTCCTATATACTAGATCGCCGAGGGCTATTGTGAAGAGAAGGGCGTTTAACCTTGAAGCCTCTATACCCATGAGATCACATATACCCTCACTACCACCAAGAGATCTGCATGCATCTATATACTTCCTAGCAATACCCCCTCCACCAATTACTACAGCTACTCTATGACCCTCTCTAACGAGCTCTCTAACAACATCTGCAAGTTTTAAAATATATCCAGGATCCTCTGGATTTACAAGCTTACCGCTGATCTTGAGCACCAGCTTCATGGAAAACCACATGCCCAGGTATATAGCTTGAGGTGGAAAAATATAAGCTATCTCCTAACCTAGCCCTGAAAGAAGCTAGGAGACAGTCTAGGTGCTAACCTCTTGCTATCCTAAGGAGATTAGTTTAAAGAGCTCCTGGTGGGCCCGCGGGGATTTGAACCCCGGACCACGGGAGATCCCGCATGGGTCCCGAGTCGGGCTCTATGGTGTCCCGCATCCTACCAAGCTAGACCACGGGCCCCATAGAATATTTTATATAGAAGAAGTTAAAGAGTTTCTATCTCAGCAAGCCACGGGAGACTAGCCATGCTTGATAGGAAATACCTTTAGCCTGAAAGGCTTGTTTAGGCTTCCATCGTATTCTATTATCACATCCTCTACTATCTTCTTCGAGATCTCGATCATTGTATATGCGTGGAGCGTTAGTGAAGCACATGTAACCTCGCTGGGGCCGTCAGAGAGTAGTAAGTAGGGGATTATCATGTCAGACATATGAGTATCTAGAGAAGCTCCTGTCAATATATCGTTTGCTAGTCTAGAGGCAGCCTCAATCCCAACGTCCTCCGCCCTTTTATCCCTCGCCCCTATACTATCTGCTCCCATCCTTGTGTTGCTCGCCTCGGCCCACAAGGCTATACCAGATCCCTGGCCTATATGTGGATCTCTATCTGGTGGATAGCTCTCTATCTCTATCTCTATGGGAACATTCACTCCCATACTAGCGAGCTTTTCTTTAGCAGCTTTAGCCTGCCTCTCAGCTACATGTCTAGGAAGTCTTACGGCATGGCTAATACCTCTAACAGCTATTATTCCTCCCCTCTCGCTGAGGTTTAATGGTTTAAATCCTCTAGGAGGATCTCTTATCCTAGCTATCACCTCACCCCCGCCTCTGGGGTAGTGGCCCCTTCTGATCAGCTCCAGCTCAACCTCATAACCTACTCTGGATAGGTGGTATAGGAAGACATTCTTGAAGTAGTCATATGTGGGGCTCCAAGGCACATCAGTGCCTCCTCTAAGTCTCAACTCCACAGGTTTCTCAGAGAACGCTGCTACGAGGAGAAGGCTCTGTAAAACAAGTGTTATTGAGCCAGCACTCCCTATATCGAAGAAATAAGATCCCCCTGATATCCTCTTAGGCTCGAACTCCACCTCCGTGGATCCTAGAGTAGCGCCTTTAACCCTGGCTCCGGTGATTTCGGCTAATGCCTTTACAACCGTTAGATGCTGCCTTTGGAGCCCTGGGTTCTCTCTCTTAGCCCTTATATTAACAATCCTTACAGGCTTACCTAGCACTGATGCAAGGGCTAATGTGTATCTAAGTATCTGGCCCCCGCCCTCGCCAAAACTCCCATCTATAACTATCAATTCAGTCCCCTCCTAGGAGGCTTCTAATCCTGGAAACCCCATCTATTGAATCTATTATCTCCGCGACAACAGGGGGTACAAGTTCTCTCCACTTCTCATCACCGCTCATCATCATCTTCCTTATCCTTGTAGAGCTATATATCTCTCTTCCAAAAGCCGGAGGTATCAGCACTTCAAAGCCGGCCTCCTTAAATAGCCTGATCACAAGGGGGTTTCTCGAGACAGATGCCTCAAATGGCGGTGTGAAGAGCTTCAGATAGTGGGGCCACACAGAGTTCATGAGTATATCTGGAACCGGTATAATATATATTCTACCCAGATCTATTTTTCCCCATTTTAGCGCCTCCCTTATCATATGCATTCTCTCGCCAGCTGTGAAGGGATTCACCACTGTATGGCTCTCCTGCGCTGTTCCTATCACTATTATCAGCTCCTCAACCCTTTCGAGGGCCCATTTCACAACCTCTAGATGCCCCATGTGAAATGGTTGGAACCTTCCTGGGAAGACCGCTCTCTTATATTTGGTATTGCTATCCACTACTCGATCACCTCTATTAAGATCTCGTCTCCTCTCTTAAGGCCTGTGGATCTCGATAGAGAGCCCATGTAGATCCCTATCTCTATATATCCAAGACTCCCTCTATAAACCACCATCTCGCCGGGTCTTACAAGGCTGAAGCTCTCCTTATAGATAGCTTTATAGCTCTCCCCATGTCTAGCCCTTATCATAACCCTAGCCCCTATATTTATCTCAGCTCCTGTCTCGAATTCCTCGTGGGTACAGCTTGTCACAGCGTTGCCAAATCTATCTATATGTATGATCTTAGTCCTCACGGATCTTCTCGACTTGACACATATAAACTCGATTGGAGGTCTCACAAGCTCCTCAGGCTTTACAGGTGTTCCAAGTTTCTCGGGCGATACGCCGCTCGCTATATATGCTGCAGCTGGCGCAAATATATCTCTCCCGTGGAATGTATGTGCTACAGGCTTTCTATGATACTCCGGATTGTCTAGATTGATCACCATTTCTATGCCGTCCCGCTCAGCTGCTGGAATGAGAACACCATTGTCAGGGCCTACAAAATAGTATCTCCTAGTCACTATCGCTATGGGTCTTCTAGACGAGCCGACGCCGGGGTCTACAATGACTAGATGGATAGTGCCCTCTGGGAACTCCTTATATGATGAGGCTATAATATAGGATGCACCAGCTATGTCGAAGGGTTCTACCTCATGCACAAGATCTATTATATGTGCCGAGGGCGCTATGCTCTTAATTACGCCTTTAAGAATACCAACATACGGATCTTTAAGCCCATAGTCCGTGGTTATAGTTATGTATCCGCTAGGCTTCCTTACCACCCTCCCTCCCCTCAAGCCATAGCTCAAGATAGGACTTAACCACCTGATCCCCAGATATCCCTATCATATTCTTAAGCCTTCTTATTTTCTCCAGAAACTCCTCCGGAGAGTCCACACCATCAACCTCTATTTCTACAAACTTCCCTATAGCCTCTACATCATCTAGGAATATTCTGTAGATGCCAAGCCTATAGATCTTCCTCTTCTTCCTTATAACATGGCTTTTGAAGCCAAGTCTCCTAAAGATCTCAATCAGATCTCTTGGGTTGCTCACGTCGACCGTTATTTCGTCTCTCACCTTGAGATCCCTCCTGATCTTAGGTCCTTTATATGTGATCTCGCCCCTTCTACTCCTGCTACCCTCAGAGATCCTCACCCTCAATGCCTCATCTCTCTCCCTCAACTTTATACATGGATATAGATCTATATAGTGGTCTTCTTCAAAAACCTCCTCCTCATAAACAGCTCCTAAGGACTTCAAAGCCCTCTCTATGCTCTCATGATCCTTTACTCTGAACTTTGCCTCATACTCCATTACCATCTTATCTACGCTCCCGGAATAGATATATGCAGCAGATATTATTTCCACAATACTGCTAGAAAGACCTCGCTGATCTTTAAGAATGCTTCGGTATTAGTGTCGAGATCGAGTTATCCCGCTCCCCGAAGATCGAGACTTTGTGTTGCAAGATCTCTTCCTGAAAATAAGAGACATTATAGGATCATCTAGATATAGATCTGACTTCCTCCACACCCTAAAGGGCGAGGATTCCCCTGCCCTTATAGCGGGGTAGTTTGGGCTACATTCCGGGCTTCAGCCCGGTTTAGCCCTGCGCCCGGTCTTAGGCGTGTTACCCCTACCCCGCATAGTACGGGGCTCGGGGCTATGGCTTTTCTCTTTGAGAGCATATTATATGCTCCTAAGAGATCTGTGTTGAATGCTTTGTTGTGTTTATAGTATTTCAGCAATCCCATGGCTATCCTCCTGTGATTCTCTATTGCCCTGCATATTAGACATGTTTTGATGTGTTCTCCTTATCAATATATTCAACCTCTATTCCATATTCCTCTGCAATCTCCTTCAATCTCCTCAATAGGTGACCGTAGTTCCATATATGAGCAATCTCGAAGTTTATCTTGGAGCCCTTGCAAGGCTCCTGAGAAACATACTTTGGATATCCAATTAATATTCTTCTAACACCTCTTTGATACAGCCATTCTACTGTATTTCTAACAGCCCAGTCTATGTAGCATCTGATCTGCCTCCTCCACCTCTTAAACATCCTCTTAAGACTCTTAGAAGATTTTAAGCCGTATTTGCTTAACATAGCCTGATACTCGAGATCTTGTTCCTCCAGTAGAAGCTTATGGATTTTAAAGGCCTTCCATTCACCAATAATGCAGATTCGTCCTCAACACATACAGCTAAGAGATTGTTGATCCCCACATTTATGTCGGCCTCTCTATCTCCTATTGGTTTAAGAGGGATTCTAAAGCTATTGCCCCTTATTATCTTTCTCTCAACCTCGTAGGATAGGATATGTATATATACCACTTCTCATCATCACTATCATAGCCTATCTCAGCCCTTCCCTGCCTACCAGCTATATGTATCTTACCTGGATATCTAGCCCTAATAGATCCGATAGCCCCCAGGCCTTAATAACTATATATTCACTCTCAACCCTTACTGGTCGTTTCTAAGCACAGTCTAAAGAGTTCTAGCCCTCCCCCTCTTCCTATACCTAGGTGGGCTGATCCTCGTTATGAATAGAAGTAGCCTACCCCTCTCTTAGTCTTCAAAGATGAGAAGAAGCCTTTCCAAACCTCATCGTTCTTATTCAGAACTTGCTGCGCAGCTGCAGAACCTATTAGGGTTTTGTACTTCTCATAGAACTCCTTATATATTTGCCTAAGATCTACCTTCTTTTCTTTGAAGAACATTCTCCTCCTAATGTAGTTGATCTCGTTCCAGAGCTTGGAGGAGAGGCTACACAGAGCTCTCAGCCTAGCCTCGTCCTCTTCTTGGCAACAGCCTCACCACCACCGTCCTCTTCAAGGTATCACGCTTGGGGCTTTGGCGGGCGTAGAGTAGAGTGGTCATCGCTATATTGTAACCGCTAAAGGGTAGCCTGTCAAGACCCCAAAGATATGGAGAACAAAAGCTTATAAGCCTTAGCCATCCACGCCTTAAAAGGGAGGCTTTCAGTTGTAAATCTATTTTTGCTTCATATGCTTTAAAGGCAGCTGGTTCCTTCACTCTACATTAATTATATATCTATAGATAGGCTTATATATTGGCTATAAGGATATGATGCTAGGGAGAGCATGGGCTCGCCTTGGGAAGTTCTCGATAGTGCCCCTTGGACCCGTGAACATTGGAAGTTATTTACTATAGTATCTCTTACATTTTTTCTGGATGGTGTTCTCTTTACGATAGTGCCAGCCATAATGTATCTAGTAGAACCTGAGATGGCCACATCTATATTTGCTGTTAATATTGCGTTCTTTGCATTAGGTGGTCTCCTTCTAGGCAGATTTGCTGATCTCTATGGTAGGAGGATCATGCTTATAATAGCTATAACAATCTATACGATTGCCGCATTTTTATTAGTGCCTTTCCACAATAGCTTTCCAGAGCTGTTGATCCTAACGTCGGCTATTAATTTTGGCATTGGAGGGGAGATCGGGGCTGCATATTCAGCTATAGCGGAGCTATCGCCAGCAAGGCATAGGGGAAAGGCTATAATGCTTTCAGCTAACATGTGGAATGTTGGTGCAGCGTTGATTGCGGGTCTCTCACTTTACTATAGATCCATATATGAGGATATAAATATCCAGATCAACTCTGTGATATTTACATCAGCAATATTAGCAGCGATAATAGCGATAGCCAGGCTACACCTACCCGAATCACCCAGGTGGCTTGTCCAGCATAGGAGATATGACGAGGCTATAGAAGTTATTAAACGTGTTGTTGGCAGCAAAATAGATCCTCGTATCTCTGGTAAGAGCCTGGAGAAGGCTATGGAACCTTTTAGAGGAGTTGGTTTAAGGGAAGCTATTTCTAGATATCGTTTTAGGCTCTCTGTATTGGTAGCTATAACGGCATCGCAATATACAACATATAGCATGGTAGCATATTACGCCCCCTACGCATCTGGATTCGCCTATGGAATCGATGCGGCACCTTTAAACATAGCTATAGCTAATATAGGAGCGTCTCTGGGAGCCTTTCTACTAATACCTCTTATGGATAAAAGTAGAAAGATCTCGACATTTCTATCTTACCTAGGTGGGACTCTATCTGCAGCAGCCCTTACAGCTATCCATGGTATTGCGTCACTAGGTGTGTTCCTCATAGTCGTCTTCATAAACATGATATTCTCAGAATGGGCTTGGGCCTCTTTAAGCGCTCTAGAGAGTGAGCTATTCCCAACAGGAGTTAGAGCATCTACAATAGGCTTTATAACGCTGATAACAAATCTATCTATAATAGCAGTTATTGTTTATGAAACCTATATATCAGCTTATCTATTCCTTTTACTGGCATCAGTGATATGGGCCATAGGGTTAATTGCATCCATAGCATGGTATCTCAAGGGGATCGAAACCGCCAAGAGGTCGGTTGAGGAGCTAGCAAAGATCTAGAGCCTATTGGAATTCAAGTTGCCTTTCTATCTCTGCATATATTTCAGCCTACGGGTTATGATCCATGTATTAATGGTATTGATACATGGTTCCAGATCACATATAAAGCTGGACGGAAAATAGGGTATGAGGAATCTTATAACTGAAAGCATCGCCCCTAAGAGGCAAGACTTTCAGTTGTAGCTGTAAAATTCTGAGTATATCGCTATAATATTAAATACAGTTGATAAGACATAAAGCTTAAGGCTCTATTACCGTGCCTGATGATCCTTGAAAAACGTCAAGTGCTCTGTCTAGATTGCCTATATGGCTATTCTTTCCAGAAGATTTCGCAAATATCGCTGCTGCCTTAACTTTAGGAGCCATAGAGCCTGAAGGGAATAAGCCTCTTTCAACCATGTCGAGAGCCTCACTGGCCTTCATTCTTTTTATTGGTTTTGCAGCAGGCCCTCCATAATTCATGTATACATAATCCACGTCTGTTAATATAACCAGCTTAGAGGCCCCGATCCTGAGGGCAAGCAAAGCCGATGCTAAGTCCTTGTCTACCACCGCTTCAACGCCCCTCACAATATCCCCTCCGCTATTTATTACAGGTATACCTCCGCCTCCGGATGCTATCACTATATAGCCTTTCTCGAGAAGCGATACTATGGCTTCTATCTCTAGGTTTTCTATAGGCTCTGGCGAGGGTACAGCTCTCCTCCAACCTCCTCTGGGATCTTGCTTGAAGATCCATCCCTTTTCTTTAGAAATACTCATAGCATCCTCATAGCTATAGTAAGGCCCAACAAGCTTTTCAGGTTTTTCCAAATCACCTTTAACAAGAACTTGGTTCACAATAGTAACAACTTTCCTGGGAAGCCCCTTCTCAATCATTATATTTCCTATCGCCTGCTGGAGCATATATCCTATCCATCCCTGAGTCATCGCGTCAGCTATATCCATAGTTAAAGGTGGGATTTTATTCTTAGCGCACTCAAACCATTCAAGAATAGCGCCCACCTGGGGACCATTTCCATGTGTCACGACTAATCTATATCCCTCAGAATATAGCTGAACTATGGGCTTGGCAGCTATATATACGTTTCTCCACATCTCATCAACATCACCTCTATCATTTCTTCGGAGTATGGCATTTCCTCCTAAAGCGATCACAACTACTTCTCCAGACATTCTCCATCAGCGAATATTATATGATCTAAATCCCTTATATATGTGGAGAACCCTCTTATAGCTAGAAACATTCATCCTTCAGATCAGGGAAATCGTAGGTTTGGAAGCATCTTGAGATCAAACATCCTTAACGATTTTACTAACCAATAGAATAATCTTATTATTCTTCTACACTCTAAATGCTAAGGTCTATAAATCCACTACCTATTATAGGAAAAGATCCTAGATAAACCTATAAGCTTCTGAGAGATCATATAGTGAGGGGTATAGGCACATGGGAGAAGAGTTAGAGGTTAAATACACATCTGAGGTTTTCTATATCAAATTTAATGATGGTTCAAAGGCATATTTAACATATAGGGTTGAACAGGGGAAGATGTATTTGATATCAACATATACGCCTCCACAGCATAGGGGTAAAGGTGTTGCTAAGAAGCTAATTGAGAAAGCTTTAGAGATAGCCAGGAATAGGGGTTTAAAGGTTGTGCCCATATGTTCATATGCCACATACTATTTCCTCAAGAATAAAGAGGCTAGAGAGGTGTTAGATGAGCCATATAGAAATATGAGTGATGAGGAGCTAGAGAAATATTATAAAGCGAGACTAGAGGAGGAAAAGGTCAAAGGAGTAGCATGATTTGATCTAGATCAATATTTTTTATATGGACATAATACAGCATAGCTACAATATCTACACTCCCATATATATCTAGGATAGGATCTAGAAGTTATTCTCGTGACTACCTCATCATCCGTGGCTCTCTGCTCCACAGGATATTGTGTTATTCTTTCATGGGTTATATATACTAAGTACGATTTTCTAAGATTGAAAAGCCAGTTATAGAGTCTCACCTGGTCTATATGATGCTCAAGAGGGATCTTTGCATCGCTTCTAGCACTTTTTATTTCAACCCCTATCCTATCTCCTCCAATCTCTAGAATGATATCACATCTACCTCTAACCTCTACTTCTCTTCCATCTGGAAGCATAACTCTTTTAGACCCCTCTACCTCAGTTAACACCGCTCCAAGACCTGCTTTATTCCTAATCACTTCCTCAATACCTATGTGTATTAGATCCCCTATAATCGCGCTCGGAGAGAAGATAGAGGAAAGAGAGATCTCTGGGTAGATCATCTCATACTCCCTTTTAAGAGGGCATCTAACAAGATCCGTAACCCAGAACACATTACCATCTCTTTTCCTCTCTTCAGAGGCTTCCTTTTTAATTTTATATAGTAGAGACACCACATCAAAGCCTCCATAACCAGTCACTAACCTCTCCCCCAATGTCTATTCAACTCTAATTTAATATGTTAGCCTTATTCTAAAGCAGCTATCCATATTCTTTGGCTGGCCCAACATCTATTTATCTATCCATGAAGATCATAAGGAACATTGTTTGCATGTATTTGTACTCCTAATGTAGGTCTCTTTTAGAGATTTAACGCTAAAGGCTTAAACAACTTTTTAGCTTCGAACCTCCTGCTCTTTAAGGATAGAGAGGAACAGCTGATTCTAGATTCTATTATATCGATAGATTTTGAAACAAAATTAATATAGAAGCTTACTTTGTATATAATGTGGGAAAGTCTAGTAATGAGTATAGCTCGCAGGGCTCTGATCCTAGATAGTGGCGATGAAGCATCTATATATATAATAGACATCCTTTCCAATAATGGCTATATAGTCCATATACTTACTAATGATGAGAAGGACGCTAAAAGATATCTTGAGAAGCCTGTGTATATCCACATACTTAAGGAAGAGGGAATAGGTGAAGATCTAGAGAAGAATATTAATGAGGTGGAAGTAGCATTTTTAATATCTTTTGACGAGAAACTCAATCTCTCGCTTGGAAAGATATTGAAATCTAGAGGTATACCAATGGTCGTCGTAATGGTAAGAAGTTCTGATGCAGAGATACTGGCTCAAGAAGGAGGCATGATCCCAGTAAATATTACGAAAAATGTAATCAGAGAGCTAATTAGCATACTTAAACTCAGATTTTCGAAGTTCATTCCTATAGATGGAGCGCTAGGTCTCTTAACACTCTCTATAACATCAGATTCAAAGCTATTGGGAAAACCATTGTCTGAGATTGAAGATAAATATATGGTAAAGGCTCTTATACTTAGGGAAGGCAGATATATAAGGGATCCTGACTCGATAGTGCAAGAGGGAGATACTATAGTTATGGTTGGCAGATCTGAAGATCTCAGAGAGCTGGCTTCACAGTGATCAGAAGGGAGTGGCTGAGAAGAGAACTTGGAACACTAGATCTATATTCGCTGGTTCACGCAGATTCGCAATCTACTTTTTATCTAGCTGTGGGCTTCATATTAGCGTTTGGGGGTAAAGAATCTTTTCTAATAAGCCTCTATGCTATAGCCCTCATGGTATCTATAGCCCTTGTATATGGAGAGATCGGCTCTCGATTCCCCGAGGCAGGAGGATCCTATCTATACGTTAAGCAGGCAATGGGTAGATCAGTTGCCTTCTTCTCAACATGGTTTCTCATGATCGACCAGGCTATAATGATTAGTTATGGAACTCTAGATGCATCTAAATATCTATTATCTATAGGCATGCAGAACATCCCCCTTCAAGTCCCCGCCCTTATAATGTCCCTATGCCTTTATATACTAACCCTCCTTGGGATTAGAGAGAGTGCTAGAACAGCGATGTCTATAGCTATTATGGACATCCTAGTCATAGGTGTGTTATTAATAGGTGTAAACCTGGTTATTGGAAGAATAGGTTCATCGCCGCCTTACTTTAGATGGGAGAGCGTAGAGCCGTTAGATCTTCTTGCAGCTTTCTCTATAGCCTCTAGAGGATTCACAGGGGTCGACGCTATTGGTCAGCTAGCAGGGGAGGCCAGAGAACCTCTTCTCCAAGTTCCAAGAGCTACATTTCTTGTAGCATCAATAGGTACCATATATAGCGTCTTCCTTGTTGCTATGTTAATGGATAAAATAAGCTATAGCTCTCTAGCGCAGGATCCCTCACTAGCGATGCTCCTCATAGCTGCTAATACTCCATACATTTCTACATTCATAGTCCCTTTAGTAGTGATTAATATAGCTGTGATAATGCTGATGGCTTCTCTAGCAGGATATGTAACTTTCTCAAGGCTTGCCTATATCCTCTCTAAGGATTCACTAGTGCCCCGTGCATTAGTTGCCCTCCACCCTAGATATAGAACGCCACATGTTTCTCTAACCCTGGCCTTTCTCATATCAATATTATTCATACTCCCAGGAGAGCTAAGCTTTATCTTAGAAGTATATGCTATAGGATCTCTAGCAAACTATCTCATGGTATCTATAGCACTCTGGATAATAACTAGAAGGGGAGAGCTATATGGAGGACTTGCAGGGCCAAAGGTCTTTGGTATCCCCCTAACATCTCTCGTAGCTGTTGCATTAACACTATCTGGGCTAGCTATAAATATAATGGTTAAATGGAGATATATATGGATCATTGTTCTATGGGGTATTGCTGGTTCGATAATCTACCTATCCTTTAGAAAAGAGAAGAGGATATAGCCTATCCAAAATTGTGTATCTAATCTCCTCCTGCTTTCTAGGATCTTTTATAGATCCTCTTATCGAGATAGTGATTCCGGAAGTCTCTATAGCCTCTATATCCAGCCTAACGTTATACAACCCTAGATCTGATGCTATCCTACTTAGTTCCTTTCTGAGCTCCTCCAGATCTACATGACGATTCAGAGTTACAGTGATCCTGATATCGTAGCCCTCCTCAACTTTCGCCCTTTTAAATGGTGTATGGGCAAACATTGTGTAGGGGACATATATAAGGCCCTTCCTAATATCCTTTATAATAACATTGGTGTCGTCTAGAGCAGCTATATACCCCTTTATATCTCCAATCTCCACATAATCACCTACTCTGAGATCAAAGGTCTTTGACGCAAAAATACCTGTAATATATTCTTCTAATACATGCCTAGCACCTATTATAACCACTAAAAAGCTGATTACAAATAGTGAGAAGATCAGAACAAAGATCTCGTGTGCTCCATGAATAAAAGCTGTGAAAGCTAGAAAAAGAGAGATCGAGAGAAGAGCTATTGATATCCTTATAATTATTAGAAATTCTTTGCCAAGCACCCTTATAACATGCTTAAATAACAGCGAATTGGAAAAGACATATAAAAGTATAGATGCGACTCCTGCTACAACATATACGATATATTCTTCCAAGGTCAATACCATGACACCCTCCCCGCCCTTCAGGGCGGGGTTTCTATGCTGGGGTCTCGGGTGTTAGCCCTCTGGAGAGGGATTAATGGCTTAACACCATTGTGCGTTACCAAATAGCTCTCTATCTTCCTAGCTATCCTTATCATGTAGCCCAGCCTACGAGCTATGTTCAGAGCAGCGTTTATATCTGCGTTGATCTTCTTCCCTGTCTTCTTGCATTCGTATAGCCCTCTATATATTCTGCCATTCTTATGTTTGTTTCCACATATCGAGCATTCTCTGCTTGTGTAGTCCTCTGGCACGAGCTCTACCTTTATGCCGTACTCTCTGAACACATCTACAATCCCATAACACTATCTTCCTAAACCACCATATATTCGTGTTATACTCGTTGCCATTGTTCTGTGAAAGCATGTATGGATAGCCTATATATAGCTTTCTAACTCCTCTATCATAGAGTTTATCTGCTAGGAATCTAATAGCTGTTATGTATAGGTGTCTTAGCCTCTCATCCCTTTTATACATTGCCTTAAGATACTTCTCATGATATTCTTTCCACGTTGAAAACCCAGCATTCCTAAGCAGATCCCTTATAGACTGGTATGTAGCAATTTCTCTTTTCCACCAATAGTATTCAGACTTGATCGTTCCACCTTTGATGAGCATTACTGATCCATCTGTAGTTACCACAGCGAATAGGTTATTCAAACCCATGTCTATGAATGCCTCCCTATCCCCTATGGGATCCCTCTGCCTAGTGCTCTTCGGATTTGTGATCCTCTGCTTCTTCTTTTTCCTCTCATCAGCATCGTATATGGGCTTTACATAGCCCTTTAGATTCGATTTTGGTGGATCTACACCAACCTCTATTGGTATGTGTGCGAACCACCTGCCATATATATTATTTCAAGCCTTCCCTGCCTACCCTCCCACCTGATCCTGCCGGCATATCTTATCCTCAGACCGAAATCTACTAGAACAAGGTAGCCTTCACCCTCGTTTACAGGCTCTAGGTAGTATCTATCACTTCTAACGAATATATGTATCTCCTTCTCACCTGTGAGTTTGTTCTTCCAATATCCTGGTGGAGAGAACTTCCTAATGTGGGGCGGTAACCTGCCTTGTTTCTTCAGATCTAGTTGCTTGAAGAACACGTTCCAAGCCTCGTCATTCTTCTGAATAACTGCTTGAGCATTAACGCCTAATGTCTCATTATACTTATAATAGTATTTTCTGTTTATCTCACTGTTCCTCCTTTTTGTTAGCCCTCCCTTGAAGAATGCCTGCCTCTTCTCATAGTTAAGCTCATTGAATAGCCTAGCACACGTCAATCCAATACCCATTAAGTCCTTATGCTCACCCTTAGATAGTAGCAGTCTTAGCCTAACAGTTCTACGATTATTCTTCAGCCTCTCCACTATTTCCTCTCTCAGGGCTTGGAGGGGGTTGGGATGCCCATCCGCGGGTAATGATCGGGGAATCGTCCCCCCTTGGGTCATCCTTTTAAACACTTTACCCACAGATGGACACCCCAACCCCCATATAACACGATACAAAGGTTAAAAACCATACGATCCAAAGCCCCACCCCGCCTTAAAAGGCGAGGTTTGCCAAACTTTATTATCATCAGATGGATTAAATGCTTATAAAAAGAATCTCAATGTGGAAATTAGCTCAATATATCGATCACTCCAGATCCGTGGTTGAAAATTTTACCTTAGCATATGAGGAAGTTGAATTAAGCATGCTTCATCATTTAATAATAGATCTACTGGTTATCTATACCCTTCAGAGCCTCTTACAACTGAAAGCCTCGCCCTTTAGGGCGGGGAGGAGGTCAGAGCGGAACACGAATAAAATTGAGTAAAAAATATGAAGATGATTAAGTACAAATCTACTGATATATTATGTGGTTTAAAGTTTAATAATGAAAGAGTTATAATAAGATACTTAAACTTCATTTATTATATTTTAATCGTATTACATTTGAGGAGCTTTTTGAGGTGAGATCGCTTTTCTAAGCATTATTCCCTTTTCTCTTAGCGCGTCAACTATATTTTCATGGAATTTGGCTAAGATCTTCCTCTTATCCTCCATAAGCACTATGTCGCTTATCCCAGCAGCTACTATTGAATGCGCTAGTGGGGATGGGGCTCTTGCTCCCTTGGGATTCTCGAAATATTTAGCCTTTATCCCCCCTTCCAGAAGCTTCTTTATTACTAGCCTGGCATTTTCTATATCCATGTAATCCTCGAGGATCTCTCTATATGTCTCCTCTATCACGGGGAACCTGTCCATCTCCTCAACTATCTCTATAAGTGTCTCAGCATTGATCTGTCTGTTTTGGAGACTTATCTCCCTTCCTCTAAACCTTTTAAGTATCATGAAGCTTCTCTCGGCGCAATGTCTGAATCTCTTTTTAAACATCTCGGTTCTTCTAACAACTTTCCTCATTGTTTCCTCAAGATTCTCAGGTCTTACTGAGTAGACGGTTTTCAAAATACGCATCTCATCTACACCGACGATCCTTGGGAATGTTATCATGAAGCCATTATCTGTTACAGTTATTCTTATATTCTCATTAAAGAGCTCTCCAAGATGATATGCATATGCTCTAGCTAGCACATCATTAACTCTTCTTCCAAAAAGACTGTGGAAGATTATGTGCTCAGTTCCTGCCTCTAGATCTACCCATCTTTCGATCATGATTAGCCTATCTGAAGGCATGATCCAATCAGTATAATATAGATGTTCCAGGAAGTACTCAACTATATTTTCAGCTGCGTGCCTCTCTAGCATGTAGTGCTTCATGAGATATTCGATAACCGGTTCTGGATTCTCTAGATGTTTATGAAGCATATCAGCTACCTCCCTCCTGAATCTACCCACCTCTAAAGCTGAGTCGAATGCTAGTGGAAGCATTTCGGAGAACCAGCTTGGAACGGTAGGTCTCTGCCCATCAGCTGGTCTCACATAGATCCTATCTCCCTCAGATCTTATAACCTGATATGTCTTCCCTCCCAGCACGAATATATCTTCGGGCTCTAAGATCTCTGCGAACCCCTCATCGAGATCTCCTACATATCCTCTCCCCTCAGAGATCACTCTTATCTTAGCTTCATCTGGTATGGCGCCCGAGTTTAAATAATAGATCATTCTAGCGCTTCTTTTCCTCCCAATGGTCCCATCTTCCATCCAGATCTTGGAATATACCTTTGCATATCTATCTATCTCATACCCTCCTGAGAGATATCTCAACACTCTTTCGAAAAGTTCATAGTCAAGATCCCTATATGGATAAGCCCTTCTCACGACCCTATATATCTCATCGACTCTCCACTTCTTTTCAAGCGACATGCCAACTATATGCTGTGCTAGGACATCCAGTGGATTTCTGGGAATCCTTACCCTATCTAGCTTCCTCTCCATAGCAGCTTTAGCTAAAACCGTACATTCTACCAGATCATCTCTATCAACAACGATAAGCCTTCCAAGGCTTGTCTGCCTAATATGGTGCCCAGCCCTCCCAATTCTTTGGAGTAGCCTTGTGACGCTCTTAGGGCTTGAGAGAAGTACTACAACATCTATATACCCTATATCTATCCCCAGCTCGAGACTTGTTGATGAAACAACAACCCTCAGCTCACCCCTCTTTAACCTCTCCTCAACATCCAGCCTGACCTCTCTTGAGAGACTACTGTGATGAGCTTCTATATCTTCCACATTTATCTCTGGATCTTTCTCAAAGATCTTTTTAAGCCTATATACAACCTTCTCTGTTGAATGCCTAGTATTCGTAAAAACCAATGTGGTTCTGTGCTTTCTTATGAGCTCTGCAAGCGTATCATATATAGCCTTGTTAATCTCTTCGGCCGGAGCTCTTATAAGATCCACCATAGGACATATAACCTTTATATCTATAGGTTTGGCAAACCTAGCATCAACTATGGTGCACTTTCTATGATTACCTCTATCATCGAAACCTACTAGAAATTCTGCAACCATTTCTAAGGGATATATAGTAGCTGATAGGCCTATCCTCTGGGGCTCTTTTCCTATCAGCTCAACAAGTCTCTCGAGACTTAGCACCAGGTGTGAGCCCCTCTTGCTCGATGCTAGCTCGTGGATCTCATCTACTATGACCCATCTTATACTCTTAAGAAGCTCTCTGAACTTAGGAGCAGACAGCGATATGGCAAGGCTCTCGGGAGTGGTTATCAATATATGGGGAGGAGTTTTCAACATCTTCTGCTTCTCGTGGGGAGGAGTATCGCTTGTTCTCACAGCAATTCTTATATTCGGAGGATCCACACCGTTTTTCAAGAGTATCGAATTTATCTCGCTCAGGGGTTCTAGAAGGTTTCTCTTTATATCGTTATTAAGCGCCCTAAGGGGAGAGACGTATAGGGCATAGATGCCATCGCCTAGCTCTTTCCTTTCCCATAGCTCGTATAGAGTGTCTATAATAGCTAGAAACGCTGCTAACGTTTTACCGGTACCTGTAGGGCTTGAGATAAGCACATTCTCACCAGCCTTTATCCTCGGTATAGCCATTCTTTGAGGCGGTGTCAGAGATCCATATTTATTCTTCAGCCAGCTAGCTATATACGGCCTTAGAAGAGCCATAACCTCTTCATCGCTAACATTGTCTTTAGCATATGTTATATGATCTAAAGCCAGTTCCGACCCCTATCAATATATTGATATCTTTGAAGGGTTTAAAGCAGGTGCCTCAAGAAACTGTTTTGAGTTTCATAAGTGTTTATAAGGTTTGTTAGCAATTTTCTTATGAAGCCCCGCAATGAGGGTGTGGGGATAGAGACCCAAGAGGGGCTCACATGCAATCCATAAACCAGGAGGCGAGGGTTTCCCCACATCAATGAACCTGAGGAAGCTATGAAGGTGGATCTGTGGGTTGGGGTCACCCCGAGCGGGTGGATATAGATGATGCTACGGGGCGATAAAAGCCCTGCCCAATGCAATGAAACCAAGGAAAAGGGCTTGAACAAGCCCAATGAAACCCGAACCCCTCTAAATAACTGTCTCAGCTTATATGTTTCATATAACTACCCACCGCTTGTCCCTCGATGATCATTGATTGTCATTGATATTAATTTGTTTTGGATTGTTTTGCTTCTTGATCCACAGGGTTTTTAGCCCTGTGGCATCGAGGGACTTCCACCTCCCCCATAGAGATCTTGGGATCTCTATGGGTTCATGGGTGGCTGTTGAGCCCAGCGGCAAAGGGCTCCCATCTATGCTTAAGAACCCGAAGCCCTTCTGGGCAGAGCCCTCATACAGGGCTTCGGTCTCGGGAGCTCTGAGCATCATCGCTTCCCGAGGTCTCTCCACACCAA
>Ga0079998_112411_pt2 | contig 47608 bp, 49 predicted proteins | sample PerSpoBPS_BMetaG_FD_69201 | JGI IMG/M metagenome (GOLD analysis project Ga0079998, IMG submission 69201) | Thermal spring microbial communities from Yellowstone National Park, Wyoming, USA - Perpetual Spouter B (PS_B) MetaG (SPADES assembly)... | ecosystem: Environmental > Aquatic > Thermal...
ATGTGGCTGTAGCCTTCAAGCCCGTCCAACGCCTCCCCATACTCGGGGAGTATCTCCACGCGGCCCTTGACTTCGCCGGCATGGGCTTTAACGTATTCGTCGTCGTGCTCAACCCTTACGTACCCAACCGTCTTCAGCTCCAGCACAGCTATCTTTGCAAGCGCCGATATATATAGAGAAAGCACCTTTGAATTCTACACACTGCCTTTGCGAGTATTTCGTTGAACTTTCTAAATCAACCGCTCATTTCCGTGCTTACAAGGAAATTGGGATAAATTTCTCCTGCTCCTACTGTTCCACCTATTTTTGGTGACATGCACCATCTCTCCAAGAACTGCTTCACATGGGCTTATGTGTAGAAGAAGTTTATCGCAGAATGTCGAACCGAATTCGTTATCTTTCATCTTTGTATCTCTAGCATCTCCTGAATGTATGTTATCTTTGTCTATCCTTGCTTCCTCGCCCTTTCTCTTGATTGCTCGATAAATCAAGCGGTGAAATCAATGCCTACAAGATTTGGCTGTCCATATACGTTGGATATGTCTTGGAGGGAGACACCACTTCCACATTTTTTCCCATTCCGTTCAGGTAGCTCGTATCAACACAAGCTTTGCTCTTAACACCAAGTAATACTGAGATAAGTATATATAGTGCCATAAAAAAGGCCAACTGGGATTGTAATTATGGCAATTAAGAAAAATACTATTTTCATTGCGGTTTTGGTGGTCATAGTAATATCGAGCTTGATAGGGATACTATACATTACTCAACCGCCTACCCCAACCATCCAAAAACTAACTGCGTTGGTCTGGGAGGACTACACTGTGCCGGAGGTTATGAATCCATTTAGAGATAAATACCCCAATATAATTGTAGAAAACAGCATCTTTGCTAATCAACCTGAAATGCTTGCTAAACTGGTTGGCGGATTTAAAGCAGATGTGGTCACACCTTGCATCGATTTTCTCCCGAGGCTAATAGATCAGGGCTTGTTACAACCAATCGACTATAATAAATTGGATAACTGGAAAAACCTATTCCAATCGCTACGCCAGTATCCTGAAATTTGGCGCGGCGATAAGCTTTACATGGTTCCCGAATCTTTTGGAGTAGAGGCCGGGATTACATATAGAACGGATAAAGTCGATCCTATTAAAAGTTGGAAAGATATTTTTGACCCAAAGTATGCGAAGCGTGTTATCATAACTAATGACCCACGGCTGGGAATTGTGATTGGGGCTTGGGCCTTAGGCTATACAGATGTATGGAACCTAAAAAGTGAGGATTTACAGCGTATAAAACAGTTCTACCTAGAAAATAAGGCCTCTATATTAAAATTCTATACCAGTGACATCGAGGCCAGAGGATTACTAGCCTCAGGTGACGCATGGATACTGGCGGGCAGTGGTCCCGCTCAAGCATACTGGCTCCGCTCACAAGGAATTGACGCGAAATTCGTTCTCCCTGACGGGATAGGAATAGGCTGGCTCTGTGGAATAAGCATTTTAAAGGGAACACAGCAAATTGAAGCAGTCCACAAATATATCGATTATTTAATTTCCGAGGCTCCGCAATATTATTTTGCAACGGAATGGTTGTATGGACCAACTAATCAGGAAGTATTCAAAAGGCTGCCTCCTGAAAAAATCGAGGAAAGCGGCATGATCGGCCCTGAAGTACTCTCACGGCTTGTCCCTTTGACGGACCCGGAGAACTTAGATGAATGGTTAAAAGTTTGGGAGGAGATAAGATCAAGTATATGACGGAAAAAATTCTACAAGTTTTAGACGTCTGTAAAAAATATGGAAAAGTAACAGCTTTAGAAAACGTAAACCTCGAGGTAGAGAGAGGAAACTTTTTCGTTATATTGGGGCCCAGCGGAAGCGGCAAAAGCACCTTACTTAAAATAATAGCAGGACTGGAAGATCCGGACCGCGGTGAAATATACATAAGCGGAAAGTTGATGAACAATGTTCCTCCCTATAAAAGACCCACAAGCTTAGTTTTCCAAGATTTAGCACTATTTCCACACCTAAATGTTTATGAAAACATCGCCTACGGACTCAAGGTCAGGAAGATGGACAACAGCGAGATAAAGAAGCGTGTAAAATGGGCAGCAGAACTTCTGCATATAGATAATTTACTAGAGCGTAGAATAACCCAACTAAGTGGAGGACAGCAACAACGTGTCGCATTGGCAAGAAGCCTAGTAATAGAGCCGGAAATTCTATTATTAGACGAGCCTCTCGGACCGCTAGATCTTAAAATTAGACGGGAACTGCAGGTTGAGCTCAAAAAAATTCAAAAAAAGTTAGGAGCTACCTGGATTTATGTTACGCATGACCATGAGGAGGCGATGACGATGTCTGACATGGTAGCCATAATAAACAATGGGAAACTTGTAGCCTGTGACGCAATTAAAAGATTATTTGAACATCCTCCAAATAGGTTTGTTGCCGAATTTTTGGGGTACACAAACATTTTTTCAGCAAAAATTGTTAGCTTGAACGACCAATTAATAACGCTGGAATCGAAAGGGCTTTTATTTGAAACATACAATAAATCAATTAAATTAAATGCTGAAAATATGTTAGTGTTATTGAGACCTGATAAGATTAAAATACGGGATATAAACACTGTTGGGACATCCCCCAAGCCGAATGAAACAGTAGGGCAAATAACATCCCTTTCCTACAAAGGATTATTTACCGAAGCGAAGATCAAAATTACTGATGGAGTTGAATTAACAGTTTTTTATATAGGAGAAAATTCCTCCAACGTAGGTGATAGGATATTGCTAAGCTGGGATAGGGAAGATGTTATTTTAATGAGGGGAGATGAAAATTGAGACAAACATTGATAAACTTACTGTATTCTTTGCCCTCGATAGTTTATCTATCGGTTTTCTTTTATGTTCCTATTATGTTTGTGTTCATCCTTTCCTTTTACGAAGGTGGGCCTTTCTTCAAGATGTTTCCGAGATTTACATTGGAAAATTATGTAAATTTTTTCACCAGCGAAGTGGGACTGAGGATTTTTCTCACATCGCATTTAATATCGTTATCAACTTTTATGATAGTGACCCTTATGTCATTTCCGATAGCCTATTTCCTTGCAAGGATGATGGATGAAAATAAATCACTTCTTATTCTGTTGTTAATGTTTATACCACTTGAGATGAATTATTTATTAAGGGTTTTTGCATGGCGTAATATAGTGGGCGAGAGTGGATTAATCAACAACACGTTATTATATTTAGGTCTTATAGATAGGCCTATAGAAGCACTATTTCACAGCATCTATGCGATCATCTTAGTCGGAACACATAATTCTTTACCATACGCTGTTTTTCCCCTCTACATTGTTTTACGAAACATACCAAAAAACCTCTATTATGCTGCCATGGATCTGGGGTCTAATAAGGTAGGGGTATTCTTTAGAATTACTCTCCCCCTTTCCATGCCGGCTATAGCTATTTCGTTTTTATTTAACTACTTAGCACTACTCAGTGAATTTGCAATACCTTCACTTGTTGGTGGAACCACATACATGCTGGGTAATCATATTGAATACAACTTCTTAGTAGTAGGTAACTGGCCTTACGCTTCAGCCGTAACTGTTACGCTACTTCTAACCACTATAATAATTTCATTGCTGATCTTCAAGCTCTTCAATGTGAGGAGCTTATATGAGTAGCAGTATTCTTAGAACTGTTTTAAGCCTGTATACAATTTTTATAATATCTCTACTTATCTATCTGCCTATAGTTATAGTGATTGTTTTTTCGTTTGATGAGAATATCCTTTTTGTATTTCCAATGAAGGGTTTAACAATTAAATGGTACATCGAGCTTTTTAGGGATTCTCAGTTCCTTCAGTCAATTTTTAATAGTATTTTTGTAGCTAGCATAACAACAGTTATTTCTCTCCTTATTGGAGTTCCTGCGGCTTTCTCATTTTTATCAATGAGGAGGAACTCTTTATTCGTAGGCTTTATCTTCTTACCATTCATTGTTCCGTGGTTGATGATAGGAGTTAGCTTACTTGTGTTTTTCTCTCTTATTAATGTTCCACTGTCATTATTGACGGTGGCTCTAGGGCATGTTGTTTATAGTATACCGCTGGTAGTTTTGGTTGTTTCAGCGAGGTTGTTGAGTTTAAACCCCAACTTAGAGCGTGCGAGTCTAGATCTGGGAGCGGATAGGCCGACTACATTTAAAAACATTACACTTCCTTTAATTTATCCGGCTGTCTCTGTTGCGGGGTTAATCGTATTTTTATGGTCATTCGATAATTTTATAATAACATTTTTCACTATTGGGTCAGATATAACTTTTCCGATCTGGATGTGGGGAGCTATAAGGAGGCCAACTAATCTGCCAATTATAATGGCGGCTTCATCAATAATTATAATAGTAGGGTCCCTTCTCGTCTACTTTATCGAAAGATACCGTATTAAAAGAGGTTTGTTCACATCAGGTGTTTTTTAGATCTTTATCAACCTTTTTAATACTTTGTTCAAGAACTTCAAGCGCATACAATAAGACATCTTCTTCTATATTGAGAGGTGGCTGAATACGTATTGTCCAATCGCCACGATCCATCAATGGTAGAACTCCATTCCTAATAGCCTCTCTATACACATTAACTGCCGCCATAATATTCCGCTGTTTGCTTTTTTTATCTGTCACGAGTTCGATCCCGATGAGAAGACCTTTGCCCCGAACATCCCCTACAATTTCATATTTGTCTGGCCAGTCCGAGATAAATTTTAATGCTTTTTCACCCAATTTTAAGGACATCTCTACAAGTCTCTCTTTTTTCATCACGTTTATATTAGCAATAGCCGCCAAACATCCAGCTGGATGGCCGCCAAACGTTGTCCCATAGTCCACATCTTCGGCTGCCATGGCATCATCACTTCCATACACCCCCGCTATTGGAAAGAGTCCTCCTGACATACCTTTCCCCAGCGGTACGATTTCAGCATCTATCCCCCAATGCTGTATAGCAAACCATTTACCTGTGCGGCCGAAGCCTGTCATAACCTCGTCCGCGATTAAAAACCAGCCGTATTTCTTGGTTATCCTTCTAAGTCCGTAGATGAAGCTATTTGGAGGTATCCAGACTCCTGATTCGCACGCAATTGGTTCAAATAATATTGCGGCAATTCTGTCTTCAGCGGCTATATACTTGATTACGTAATCCTCTATATAGTCTATGATGAACCCTCCCCACTCTTCAGCTGACATGCCTTTGGGTGCTCTATACCCGTAGGGATAGGGAAGCAGTATCGTGTTTCCACCTATAAATGTTTCAAAATGTTTTCTCATGTCAGCATTCTGCGGTCCGTAGTTTAGTGTGCCTGTATAATATCCATGATATTGTCCTAGAAAGCTTATCAGGTGTGGTCTTTTCTTACTTGCTATTGCGAACTTAACAGCAGCGTCCACAGCCCCAGTACCTGATAATTCAATGGCTACGCGGGTTAGGTTTGTTGAGGGAGCTATTTTCAGAAGTTCAACTGTCAAATCTAGCAATGGACGATGGATGTTTAGCCCATATATCAGAAAACCATATTGTTTTAGCCCTTCTATAACAGCTTCTAAAACCTCTGGATGCACGTTACCCACGTTATTTGTAGACCACTGACTTGTCAAGTCAATGTACTTTTTTCCCTGAATGTCTTCAAGATAGGTCGAATAAGCTTTTTGAATGATTATGTCTGCAGTAGCGGTATCTTCTGACCAGAAATTTTTCGGTAAATGCCTTTGAATTATATTTTTGTAATAATCATAATCTATCATACTAATTCTCGTTCTGCCTAACTCTCAGCCTGTATTTAAGATTTTATTTAGAAATATAGATAGTGTCCAAATAAAGCTTTAAATAAACTCTAGGGGTGCCTATTTCAACTCTCGAGGCTACCATGGTAGGGTCTTTAGCTATATAAACCCGTTATTTGGACACTATCGATATACATATATATCTGAATTGGTACGTTTCAAGTGAAGATTAGGGTGAAAATTTGCAAGTAGTTTTAGTGGGTGCTGGTGCTGTTGGAGAAGTAATTGCACGCCATTTAAGTAACGATAACAAAATTTCACTTTCCATTGCAGACATCGACCCTGCAAGTATCAGACGTATAAAGAGAAAGTTAACAACAAAAAAAGTAGAAACACACTTACTGGATGTTCGGAACTCTGACAACCTTAGTGAACTGCTTAAAGATGCGGAGCTACTAATAAACGCTGCCACACCGAAAATCAATACATATCTTATGAAAGAATGTTTGAAGAGAAATGTGAATTACATGGATTTGGCAAGCGATGACGTCTACGAACAACTTGCCATGAACGACATGTGGCGAGACAAGAGATTAAAAGCCCTTATTTGTATGGGGGAAGACCCAGGACTATCAAACATTTACGCAAAGTACGCAGCCGATAAAATAAACGAGCCAATGTATGTAAAAATAAGGGATGGAGAGTTCTCGGAAACAACGGTAAATTATCATTTTGTTCCACTATTTTCTCCCCAGGTTTTCTTAGAGGAATTACTGTCACCAGCCTATTACTATATGGATGGAAAATATATTTCTGTTAAGCCCCTAAGCAAATACGAAGAATATAACTTCCCACAGCCGATAGGCAAGAAGACTTTTTATCTTCTTGACCACGAAGAAATATGGACGTTACCCAAATTCATTAAACATGTTAAATATGTTGATTTTATGCTCGCTATATCTCCAGAGCTTGTTAGTTTGATAACCACCTTAAAAAGGATGAAAATGACAAAAAAACAAAAAATCAAGATAGGCAGTTCTAGTGTAGCACCAATAGATGTAATCATTGCTTTGACACCTAAACCCTCTGATATATCAAAATATATCCGAGGTTATGCTGGCATCTCAGTGGAGGTCGCGGGAAGAAATTCAGGGCTAAAATCATATACATTATACACAACGGTTAGCCACGAATTTGCCTACAAGCATTTCCAAACCAATGCTACCGGGTATCTGACAGGGACTGTTCCAGCAGTGATTGCTTCATCACTAGCCAGAGGCGAGATAGAATTGAGTGGTGTCATTTGCCCAGAGCAACTTGATCCCGAGCCTATCATTAGAAAACTGAAAAAAGAAAATATAATAACTTATATAAAGTCGGAAGATGTAAGTGAGTTAGACATATAATGAGTTTAGATGTTTTTCAATAAGTTTAATAACACATCTCTAGCTTTGACAAGCTGGTTTATTTCAACTCCTTCATTTGATGAATGAGCAACAGCAAGTTGACCCGGACCATATATTACTGACTTCACTCCACCCTTGTGATACAATGCGTTAGCGTCCGACTCTGATTCGAATATTCTGACATATGGATTGCTGCCCAGGATGTTTCTATGCGATTCGACAAGTAGGTCTGTATATGAAATTGGTGATATAAAACCATCGCAGCCGTGAAGAACTTCGATTTCGAAGGATTCATCACCTGAAAATTCGTTTTCAATGAACTCTTCGACATCTGCAAAGCGGAATTCTGGGTGAAAATGGATCAAAATGTTAGCCTCAGATTTGGGAGGTATTACCCAGCCTCCAAAACCACCTTTGACGCTACCTAGATTTATGATTGGGTAGAAATCGCCAACTTCAAATTTATTATCAATTTTATCAAAAAATTGATTCAATTTCGTGAACAGTTTTTGAATAATATTTTGCTTGATAGCTGCGGCACCATGGCCGCTTCTTCCATAAACTTTTACTGTAAACTCTATACAGCCAGCTCCCCCTATACAAACATCTAAAGCAGTAGGTTCGAGTATGATGCATTCCTTTGCGCTAATTCCGCTTGCTATAAGTTCCATAGCCCCCCTGCCATGCATTTCTTCATCTACCACAAACGCGAAGGTTACGTCGGGTTCTAAGTTATTGATTAGGCATTCCTCCAAGAGGCTTATCATAACTGCAACCCCGCCTTTCATATCGCATGCGCCTCGCCCGTGAATTTCACCATTCTTTAACACAGGCGTAAATGGGTTTACCATATCCAACTCTGCCACTGTATCCAAGTGCCCGCAAATCAATAATTTATCACCCTTCCCTAGTTTGACCAAAACATTATATCCGGTTTTGTAGACTTCTTGAAGTTTTGGATTAAGACCAATTTTGCTAAGATAGTCGTAGACGAAAAGGGAGATCTCTTTTTCATGTCCTGATAGACTGGGGATAGAGATAAGCTTCAACAATAAATTTATGATTGATTTTTCTGTATTCATTCTTATGTGTTAGTCCTTCCTGTGTTGAATATAAATTTTTTGCATATGAGTATTGATGGCGCTCACTACATGATATGCAAGCACAAATGGTTCATGTAGAGCTATCACCGCCAAAAACCCGGCTACGTAGTTCATCATATGGTTAGGGATGGTTATATTTTCAAATATCATAATCTGATTAAAGTGAGCGAAAAATCATCCTACCATTTGCGTAAGACATCCGTTAAATACGTGGAGGGGGAGATGTTAAGCCGATACTTCTACCATGTTGAGGCGAATAAACATAGATGAACCTATGACTACATGCCTTTAAAAACATCACCTAGAAAAAAGAACTCTAACAACCTCTAGCCACTCGTCCTCGGTGAGTGTGCCGAACCTCTTCTCGTAGACTATCTCGCCTGACGTGGAGATGCCGAAGATTGTTTCCTGTGTTATCACCCGCAGCGTGACGAGGAAGTCTAGGTTCGGCTCGGTTACTATCCATCCACCTCCGACGCCGTGGCTTGTGAGGAAGTTGTTGATCTTGCTGGGTGTGTCTCCTGGGTCGAAGCTTGAGAGCAGTACGGTGACTTTGCCGCCGAACCTTTGATATGCTCTCCAGAGTGTTGAGATGTTTTTGCTGCATGTGGGGCACCATGTGGCGAAGAAGACGAGGAGAACGGGCCGGCCCTCCCTGAGAAGCTCCTCCACAGTCACATGTCCGCCTTCAAGCCTTCTCAGCCTAATCTTGAACGCATTTGCTGTTTCGTGCCCGTCGTGGGCCTCCGTTTCATGTCCTCTGTCTCCTAACATGTGCTGGACGACGCCGTCCCAGCCTGTAACATCTCCACCCTCACGGCGCGCAAACTCAAGGGCCTGTGTTAGGGATTTGAAGGCTAGGATGCCGTGGAGCATGGGTGTGCGGATTGAAGAACCCACCACATACCATGCCGTAAAGGCGGGGACAGGCTCTTCGCCGTCATATGTGTAGACGACGGCTTTCTCCACCTTGGCTAGGGGCCAGACACCCTGCACGGGCTGTATGGCGCCTGTGAAGGATAGGTAGTGGACAACCATGCAGCCGGGGTCGTCGTATGCGAGGCGTTTTCCGTCAACAAGAAGCTCTGCCGCAAACTTTCTCTCAACAATCTTCATGCCACAGTAGCTGCACACCTCACCCACAGGCCATGTGTCACGGCTGAACACCGGGCTGCCTAGAAGTAGGTATCCCGCCGCTGACAGGGCTGCGAAGCCGCCGACGGCTAGGAAAACCCTCCTCCTCAATCTTGGGCTACTACCTCGACAACCCCCTGCATCCAGGGATGTACCGTGCAGGAGTACTCATATCTCCCAGGCCTTGTGAATGTGTAGCTTGCCCTCTGGCCCGGCTGGAGCTGGTAGTCGAAAAACCTGGCCGTGCTGGTTACTGTGTGGAGCGCTGTGTCCTCGTTCACCCATACCACTGTGTTGTTGACACCTATCACCACCTTCACGTAGGCCGGCTGGAAGGTCATGCTTGTGTTTGTGGCGGAGCCCGGAGGATTCGATATGATGACCTCTTTCACAGGCTGTGTCTGGGTCGGCGTAGTCTCCACACGCGTTGTTGTTCTCGGGGTCGGTGTCGTGGTTGTCTTCGGAGTCTCTGAGGGTCTCGGGGTGTATAAGAGGAGAAAGCCCGCTAAAGCGGCCGCGGCCACAACAACGGCGACGGCCACTGCAGCGGGGCGCAAGGCCTCCAGCCTACTCTTCGATGATTATGAGCCCTATCATCCCAGCGTCGGCGTGGCTTACGACGTGGCAGTGGAAGAGGTATACGCCGGGCTTGTTGTAGACCAGTATGACTGTGTCGGCTGCCCCGGGGACGAGCGGGACTATCTGCGCTGGCCAGCTTCTGCCGCCTAGGACGTACTGTGATTTGTGGTCGCCGACGTGTGCGTGGAAGCTGTGGAAGAGGTCTCCTATGTTGATTATGTGGAACCTCAGCCTCTCGCCGAGCTTGGCTTTGAAGACGGGGAAGGTTTTGTTGAAGAGCTGGGCAACCCCCTCAAGGCCCTTAAGCTGCGGGAATATGGTGCTTTTGCCGGCGAAAACCTTCTCAAGCTCGGGCTCACCGCCGGGAAGGCCCATGGCGTTCATGATGTAGAAGGGCCTCTGCCCAGTCCCCACTATGGCGCCTCGGACTGCTGGTGTCTCCGCCATGAAGACTACGAAGTTCCTTGCCGGCGGCTCGTCGACCTCGTCCACGATTATGGCGCCGTAGAGCCCCATCAGCATGTGGTCAACTATCCTAAGGCCGCCGTCTGCTGAGTGGCAGTGGTAGTACCATATCCCAGCCTTCGTGGCGGGCCATTCATACACCCACTCACCGCCCGGCGGTATCATCGAGCCCTTCCCAACCCCTGTGAGTATGTTGACTTGGCTGCCGTCATGCTGTAGGTCGTAGTAGGGTAGGTGTGGGTGGAGGCTGTGGGTTAGGTTTAGCTTGTTTACCGCCCTAATTCTTATCAGGTCACCTACCTTGGCGTAGAGAGTTGGGCCCGGAACCGTCCCGTTATAGGTCCACGCATTCCAGACAACTCCCGGCGCCAGCTCGATCTGCGCAGGCTGTATGATTATCGTGTATTCTCGCACGTTTCCCTGCTGTGCTACGGCTTTGAAGATGTTTGGGAAGAAAGTTGGAGCCCAGAAGACCGCTGTTACATAGCCTGCTAAAAAGCCTGCTGCAAGAAGTGCTGCAATTATGTAGGCTGTTTTCACGAAGACTGTCTGGTCGTTTCAGCTTTTTAATGTATGCCCATCCAGCCAATGGGTTCATTAACTACCCTTAACATATTAGGTATGTTGTATACGGCTATTCTCAGGGTCCAGGCGTTCTGTCCCTGGATGGCTGAGCTGAGGAAGCATGTTGGGAGTTTGGAGGTTTTAGGCTGCAGGCCTGTTTTTCACGGTGGCGGGGCCAGCGCCGTCGTCTACTTCAAGTTGGTGGAAGACGTTGAAAGGGTTCAGTCCATCGTCGCAGGCCTTCCCCACATCGTCGGAGCCAGTTTCCGAAGAATAGGGAGGAACAGGTGCGTGGGAATAGTTACATCACTTTTCTGCCCCTGCAGCAGGCTGGGCATACCAAACACCCACATAGAGAGCATACATGTCGAGGGAGACTGGCTCGTCTTCCAGCTCATACTCCGCGACAAATCAGAGCTGCAGGAGATCGTTGGGCGGCTGAAGCAGTATGGGGTGAAGCACTCCTACGAAAAACCCAAGCCGTTTAAGGCGGGCCTAATGCTTACGACGAGGCAGGAGGCTGTCCTAACCCACGCCTACCTCAACGGCTACTTCCGCCAACCAAGGCCCGTAACCGTTAGCGCACTGGCCAGAGAATTCGGCGTCTCAACCCCGGCATACACAGAGACGCTGAGAAGGGCGTTGGCCAAGCTGGTAGCCCACACAGTCTCCGCGCGGGGCTCGTCAAAGCTTAAATTACGCATAGCATAAAATAATACCGCAATAAGTGGTTGAAATGGTCAAGCACATACTCGTCACATTGTCGGATGAGCAGTACAAATGCGTGTCGTTCCTCCGGAACAAGATGGGGTCAAGCGACGCCGAGGTCCTCCGAAACATTTTCCTCTCATGGCTTGCCGAGAAGGCGATGATTGGGTGTTGGGAGACCGATAGGGCGGTTGAGGAGTTTCAGAAGCGCTGGATGAAGGAGAAAGAGTCAAAAACAACAGTCTGACACCGGGCCGGTATACGAGATGGGGCTTGCCGGGAGTGTCTCTGTAAGAGTTATGGGCAGGGGGTTGGCCGAGCATATAGGGAGGACCCCGCTGGTCAGGCTGAAATCTTTTGAAAAACCCGGTGTAAAGGTCTTCGCAAAATGCGAGATGTTCAACCCGGGAGGCTCCGTCAAAGACAGGCCAGCCCTCTACATAATGCTTGAAGCCGAGAGGAAGGGCTTGCTCACAGGGGATAAAATACTCCTTGACGCGACCTCGGGGAACACAGGCGTCGCATACGCCATGCTGGGGGCGGCCATGGGCTACCGTGTGAAAATGGTTTCACCGTCCAACATCTCTAGGCAGAAGCTCGCCAAAATGCGGTCCTTCGGGGCCGAGGTTGTTTTGACTGAGGCCTTGGAGGGGATGGATGGAGCGATAAGGAAGGCCCGAGAGCTCTACGAGCGGGAGCCATCCAAATACTTCTACGCAGACCAGTACAGCAACCCCGCCAACCCCCTAGCACACTACGAGACAACAGGGCCGGAGATATGGGTGCAGACAAACGGGCAGGTCACACATGTTGTTGCAGGTGTCGGGACCTCGGGGACGTTGCAAGGCATTTCTCGTTTCATGAAGGAGAAAAACCCTGGGATAGTGGTTGTTGAAGTCCAGCCTGAAAGCGAGTTCCACGGAATCGAGGGCCTGAAGTACATGAAGTCAGCCCTGAGGCCGGGCCTTTACAGCGAGGAATACGCCGACACGCGTTTCTTCGTAAAGACCGAGGAAGCCATCCAAACCATGAGAGAACTCCACAGGAGGGAGGGTGTTCTAGCAGGCTCTTCAGGGGGCGCAGCACTAGCGGCCGCCTCCCGTCTCGTCGAGGAGCTGCGTACAGGCGTAGTCGTAGTTATTCTCCCAGACGGCTACACAAACCAGCTTCCCGAAACAAGGTGAGTGAGGGGTGTGAAAATCACTTTCAAACGCGAGGCCCTAGACAAAATCCTCAACTACCTTGTTGAGGGCTATCCGTTTGAGGCGGCGGGCCTAATGCTCTCCGAACAAGGCGCCAGAAAGGTCGTCGACTTCATACCGGTGAAAAACGTCCATAAAGGAGACATCAGGGTAAGGTACGCCGTCGACCCACTCGAATACTACCGCGCCGAGAAGCAGGCGGAGGAGAGGGGCCTCGAGATAATAGGCGTCTGCCACTCACACCCCGACGTAGCACCAAGACCGTCCGCATACGACCTCGAATACGCACTACCAGGATGGTCCTACCTCATCGCCTCAGTCACAAAAGGCAGAGCTCTAGGCTACGCATGCTGGAGAGCGGTGGAAAAAGAAGGCGTAAAACAATTCGCTGAAGAAGAAATAGACCTCGAATAGCTAACTCCTGTTTCTTAGCTCGCTTCGTTTAATCTTCAGCGTGGCCGTTCTCGGTATTTCGTTGACGAACTCTACTTCACGGGGTGTTGCGTGGGGCCCAATTTTCTCGCGGACTGCCTGCCTCAGCTGTTGTATGAGTTCCTCGCCGGGCTCGAACCCATGCTTGAGGACCACGTATGCTTTGACGGCTTGGTGTCTTTCGGGGTCTGGGACGCCGATAACCGCCGACTCCTCCACAGCTGGGTGGCTGTTTAGGGCCTGCTCTATCTCCCAAGGCGAGAGCCTGTAGCCTGATGATTTTATCAGGTCGTCGGCCCTTGACTTGAACCAGAGGAAGCCTTCGCCGTCAACCCAGCCTAGGTCGCCGGTGAGGAGGTAGCCGCCCCGCATCTTCCGCGCGGTTGCCTGTGGGTTGTTCCAGTAGCCGAGGAAAGCAACAGGGTCCGGCAGCCTCAATGCGATATGCCCCACCTCGCCTAGAGGGAGAGGGTTCAACATGTCGTCGACTATTTCGAGGAAGTGTCCTGGTACGGGCTTACCTATGGAGCCGGGCTTTACATAGCCTGCCGCCGCGGAGTTACCCGTCAACAGGTTAGCCTCCGTCTGGCCATACGTCTCGTTTATCGAGGCCTTCAAAGCATCCCTACCCCACAGCACCACCTCACCTGTTACAGGCTCCCCACCCGACATAACAGCCCGCAGACAAAGCTCATAGTTTTTCAGAGGAGTTGGGTCATGTTTCCTCAAAAGCCTGAGGGCTGTCGGTGGCATGAACGCGCAGGTAACTTTGAACTGCTCAAGCACCGTGTATGCTTGGGCTGGGTCGAAACGGCCCGTCCTCCTTACAGCTACCACAGGATAGCCGAAGTAGAGGGCTGGGAGCAGTAGGTCCCCGCACCCACCTATCCATGCCCAGTCGGCAGGCGTCCAGAAAACGTCCCCCTCACGCGGCCCCAGGTCGTATGCGAGCTGGAAGCATGGGATGTGGGCTATGAGCCAGCGGTGTGCGTGGACGGCGCCTTTCGGAGGCCCCTCGGTTCCGGAGGTGTAGAAGATGTGGGCTGGGTCGTCGCGGCCTGTGTCCACGGCATCCCTTAAGCTAGGTCCCCTAAGCAGCTCCTCGAAAGCCCTATACCCAACACCAGCCTCCCCGTCAACCACGAAAAACTCCACACCCTCAAACCTCCTCCCACGAAGCTTCGGCAACAGGCCGCCGTCAACAACAAGGGCCTTCGCACCGCTGTCTCTGACGCGGTACTCGACTGCCTCAGCCCCGAGCAAAGCAGGTATGGTTACCGCGACAGCGCCCAGCAGGTATGTGGCCAGAAGCGTCGTCACAAATTCATGGCCTTGGAGGAGGTGGATGGCCACTCTGTCCCCAAGCCCCACACCAAACTCCCTCAAAGCCGCCGCCACAGCATACACACGTCTCCTCAAATCTCCGAACGAAAACTTCTCCACACCACCGTCCTCGCCCACAGCTACCAGGGCCGTGGAGTTGTCGGGGTTGTCGAGGACCGCGGCACCTGCGTTAAACCTCTCCGGAATCCTCCACGAAAAACTCTGCACAAGGCTCTCGTAACCCCTGTAGCTGCTTGGGTCTATGAGCGTCTTCAAGGTTTCGGCCATTCCTGTCTGTTGTTTGAATAAATTTATTTAGGGGTTTTGGCTGTGTTTTACCGGATGGCGGCTGAGGATGCGTTAGTGCTGGCTGAACGGCTTGCTGAGGCGGCTAACAAAAACACCGAGACGTCGAAGAAGGTGGCTGGATGGACAAAGGTTGTACAGTTCAAACCGTCCGACGGAAGGCCGTTCTACATACACTCGCCCGCCGGAGCCCTTGCCGTCACCGAGGGGCTGCACCCAAACCCTTCGGCTACAATTGAGTCAACACACCAAGACCTTGTCTCGATACTGAAGGGGGAGCTGGACGCTGTAAAGGCCTTCTTCTCCGGCAGGATAAAGATTAAAGGCGATGTCTTCGCCGCGCAGGAGTTAAACTCCCTATTCACCTCTCTGCTAAAGTCCCGCTAAGTTTCTTCATGGCCTCCACTGTTGTTATACCAACCCTTTTGAGGGCCATTAACCGTCTATGGCCCGCTGTGTCAACTCTATAGCCGTGGGCGGTGAGGCGTTTCTCAAGCCGCCTAACACTCTCCACCCCCTCGCGGTCGAAGTCCATGAGGAGGATAATCTTACGGGGCGGCGGGTTGGCCTTCATCCAGTCATCGAGATGGTTTAAACTCAGTATGGTGCCCGTGTACCCGAGCATACGTAACGCCTCGATGTCACGCTGCCCCTCCACAAGAACCACAGCCCCTTCTTCTGCTTCATCCGAGAAATGTTTAAGCACCTTTCGAACATCCTCGATAAGCTCTTCGTCCATGGTGTGTTGGCTTGCCTGAATGTTGTAATCACTTTTTGATTAAGATATTCTGTCTAAAGCTTGGAATGTTTCACGTAGCGGGTGGGTGTTGTGTGAAAATGGGCTGAAAAAAGGGCAAAACGTAATGCGGATGTATTACCAACGGTTATAACGTATAGCTTTAGCCGCATGGGCCAAAGGAGGTGGAATGGTTGAAAGTTGTAACGGTGCACCTGCCGGAACCGTACCTGCAGGCCATAGACGAGCTGGTGAGGCGAAGGCTCTACCCAAACAGGGCTGAAGCAATACGCATGGCTCTGCGCGACTTCATCAGGTCGGAGGTACAGATAAGTGAGTAGCGCTGAAGAATTCCTGCACAGCCCAGAGGAGATACGCATCAAGCTTATAGGTGTAGGAGGGGCGGGCTGCAACACGGTCAACAGACTCCTGGACATGGGGCTGTCGGGCGTCTACACAATAGCCGCCAACACCGACCTGCAGCACCTAGACCTAGTCAAAGCAGACAGAAAAATCCTTCTAGGAAAGTCGGTAACACGCCTCAGGGGAGCTGGCGGAGACCCTGTGAGAGGCAGGAGGGCCGCGGAGGAGTCTGAGGAGGAGATTAGGAGGGCTGTGGAGGGCTCCGACATAATCTTCCTCTCAGCAGGCCTCGGTGGTGGGACGGGTACAGGTGCTGCACCAGTGATAGCGCGTGTGGCTAGGGAGGAGGGGGCCACGGTCGTCGGCGTCGTCTCACTACCTTTCTCGTTCGAGGGGATGGTGAGGAAACGTATAGCCATCCAAGGGCTCGAGGAGTTGAAGAAATACACAAACACAGCCGTCGTCATAGACAACAACAAGCTGCTTGACCTCTACCCGCAGCACGGCCTGAAACGGGCCTTCAGCATCGCAGACGAGGTGATAAGCAACATGATACAGAGCATAACCGAGTCGATAGCGAAGCCTGGCCTCATAAACATAGACTACGAGGACTTCAAAACAGTTGTGACACGCGGGAAGCTTGCATCCCTCGGAATAGGAAGGTCATCGTCCCCGAACAGGGCTGAGGAGGCAACCTTCAACGCCCTCCAGTCACCGCTGCTTGACGCAACCTACGAGGGTTTGTCGGGCGCCATAGTCCATGTCTGCGGCGGCGAGGACATGCAGCTGGCTGAGGCGGCTAGACCCGCTGAGATCGTCTCAGAGCTGATGGGGGATGACGGGCTTGTCATATGGGGTGCGCGTATAGACGAGTCCTACAACTCAACGATACAGGTCTCGCTGGTGTTGACGGGGCTTTCATCCACTGAGCAGGTCGTCGAGGTCTCAGAGCTGACGCCGACCTACGTCGACGAAAGAATCGAAAACGAAACAACAGAGGACATAGACAAAATACTTGAACAGCTAGGGATAAAATCCGCACCAACAATATAACCCCCATTTTTTATCTATATCTAAAACTATTAAAGCGGCTGCAGCTATTTCGTCAACGGATGTCTTCCAAGGTTTTGGAGAGGTCAGACCGTAACAGAGTATTGGCGGGTGTTTTCAGCGGCCTAGCCGAATACCTCAACGTAGACGTAAACCTGCTGCGCCTGGCAGGCATCATACTTCTAGTGGTCGCACCAATACCCATGGTCATAATCTACACTATCGCAAGCCTCCTGATACCGCGCAGGGGAGGCGTATCGCTTCTCGCCCAGCCAACCGAGATCTCCGTACTCGGTCCAACACTCACAGGTCTCGTCCTCATACTGGTTGGAGCCGCCTTGATGAGCGGATGGTCATGGCTGTTCTTCACAAGAACATTCGGCCTAACAACGCTCGCGGGGCTTGTTATCGCGGTGATTGGGGCGGTGATATTGGTGCAGGAGCTCAAGAAAATATAGCTGGTTTGTGTGAAGCCACGCTGCGGACTTGTCTGCATATGAGGTAAAGGTTTGCCGCCAGCACCGTTAGCGAGGCAGCTACAAAAAGCCTGCTGAAATCCTGTAGCACACCTATCAAGCTCAAGGCGGCCCCTGACGCCGTCAGGGCTGCGAAAACGAAGCCGCTGCCGCAGCATGAGAAGAACGCGAAAAAGGCCGGTAGAACACCTATCATTGAGAGCTTCGTCCGGCGGGTAAGGCGGCATGAAGTATGTCTCTGCGCATAGGTTATGGCGGCGGCGTTAAGCCCGACTAAGACGCTGAGAAAAGCCGTTGTCAGCACGGATTCAGGGTTTACGGAGACGACCCAGCGCCTGTTCAGATACACCGTCAGCCAAGGCACCTGCATGGGCGGCCCCTCCCAGACGATGTCGGCGGAGGGTGCTGGGAAGCTTTCAGGCAGCTCGTAGGGGAGAGGGAAAACCATCCCCACGGCGAAAACGTAGAGGGCTGCGAAAACTCCCGCCGAGGCCGCGGCAGCCAGCCTCCCATCCCCCGTCCCGAGGGCCGCAGCTAAAACCCTCCAAAGCCACACATCTAACACTCCGCCCCTGTTTTATTTATTCATATTGTGGTCAGCAGGTTCACCGGCTTATCGAGCTTGTTTAAAACGCGTTCAAGGTGTCTGTTGGCGTTTTTCAGTACCTGTTCCTCGTCAAGTGTGAGGCATTTTCCATCCCTTACAACGAACCTGCCGTCCACCATTACGTCTCTTACGTTGGAGCCTGTGGCGGCGTACACCAGCAGCGATAATGGGTTTGAAATAGGATGTAGCGACGGATGTTTGAGGCTTACGACGACAAGGTCCGCTTTCTTGCCGGGCTCCAGGCTGCCGAGTGTCTTCAGCTTACCTATGGCGTATGCGCCTTTGCGTGTAGCCATCTCCAAAACGTCCCACGCGGATATAGCCTGAGGGTTCAGGGTCCTAACCTTCTGAAGCAGCGCCGCGAGCTTCATCTCCCTCAACATGTCGTAGCTGTCGTTGCTGGGCCCGCCGTCGCATCCAAGCCCGACATTCACCCCATGCTTAAGCATGTCTGACACGGGGGCTATCCCGGAGCCTAGCTTCATATTTGATGACGGGCAGTGCGCCACGGTGGTCCCCGTGGCCGCAAAACGTCTCATATCCTCCTCGTTAATCCAGACGCAGTGGGCGTATATTCGTCTCTCGCCCAGAAGGTTGAACTTCTCGAGAAAACCCGATGCACCCGTCCCGAAGGCCCGTCTGTAGTATTCGATATCTTCCCGGACCTCCGCAACATGGTTCGTTATCCCCGTGTCGTACTCCTCTGCGAGGGCCGCCGCCTCTAGGTATAGCTCGTTGGAGACGGCGCCCGCCGACCTCAGCCCCAGCCAGACATCAATCCTTCCACCGGCACCCCCGTTCCAGCGTCTATGCATCTCCTTAAACTCCCTGATGCATGCATCCTTATCTTCAACCATTCCCGGAGGTAGAATGTTCTCCTCCGAGGCATACCCGCCCATATCCATAACCGATTTTGACAGGACGCCTCTGATGCCGGATTTCTCAACAAGCTCCGCTATGCCGTTGAAGCCGTAGCGGCTGTGTAGATGCACCTCCACAAACGCCGTCGTACCTGTCTTAAGCATCTCGAGTATGCAGAGAGCCGCACTTGCCTTGGCGTCCTCAGCGTCGTAAACCCCCTGAAGCCTCCAAACCCAGTTTCTCAGCCAATCAATAAGCGGAAGGTTGTCAGGCACAACACCGCGGATTAAAGCCTGCGCCAGATGTATATGCGTGTCCACCAGCCCAGGTATAATCACACACCCCTCTGCGTCAACGGTTTCAGCACCAGCCGAATGCGGCAACACCTGCTCAGTGCTGCCAACCATCTCAACCCTGTCGCCGTCAACCAGTACGCAGCCGTCCCTGATTATCCGTCTGCCCCCATCCATGGGGATGACAAAACCGCCTTTAAACAGAACTCTGGACAACACTGTGTAAAGTATCTAGCTGTTTAAAACTTTATGGCATGTCCTGTGAATGCGGCGAAACCGTGTACGCTGCATCACTTGTATTCGCAACGCCTTTATTTGACGGGTCTAACGGCGTCTATCGACACCGATATGGGGAGTTGGTAGGTTGCCTCACGTAGCTCCAGCGTGATTTCTCTTCTCGCTTTTTCAACCCTTATCACTTTACCGACGATGCCCTTTAAGGGTCCGGACACAATCTCAACAAGCTGGCCCGGCTCTATCACTTCAATTAAGGGTTTAGCCACCAAATGCGAGGAAATCGTCTCAAATGTTATAGGCATCGGAGGCCTTGCTTTAACGTGGCGTATGTTTTGGATGATGTTGGCGACCTCCTCCCTCTGCGCGGCCTCCACGTATATGTAGCCTCTGAGGTCCGGTATAACAAGTATGGATGCTATGGCGATCTTCTCCAAGAGCTTGAACAGGAAACTGTAGCCCATTCCGCTCCATTGCCCGTTTTCGTAAACCATTGAGCTGAACTCTTCTCTGGATTCCTTGCCGTAGAACCACTCATACGCCCCGTCTTCAGCGTTTCTTTTAAGCAGGACGAGGGCGTATGTGTTGTCCCTTTTCACCTTAACCGGGTTCTGGAGCTTAATCCGTATCCATTCTTCTGTCTTTAGCAAAAGCGGGTCGAATCTCCCCTCGCCGAGACATGTTTCAGTTATTCCTGTCTCTTGACTGTACTCGTTTATGCATGCGGTAAGCGGCTCCGACGGGTCGCCCTTTTTCCCAATGTACGCCTCAACACCTATCAAATCAGTTGTTTTAGGCGGTGTAAAAACTACGGCGGCGTGTTTTTCAGAGGTTATGGTGAACATGCCTGCCGGCTCATCCATATAGTCTAAGAAAATTCCATGCAGCCGTGCCTCCAGTATGTTGGCTACAGTTTTTTCCTGTCCTACCGTCGTCTTAATCGCGAAATACTTGGTGGCGTAACTTGACATCTCCCTACCCCTCAGTCTCTGAACATGTATAAATGGGTTTGTTACCCTGGTTATCTTTGGGGCTGGTAGGCTTAAGCAGTCATTTCTCCGCTTTAACTACACCTTTTTTTTCGAGAAGAGTTTCATGTACAGGTAGACCACTAGTGTTGTCCACCCTAATGCCGCCCCAAGCCATAGAAGCATGTTGAGCGGGGTGGTTAGGCCTGCGAAGTATAGAACTACGAGTAGAAAGATGGGGACTAGGGTCATGGCCAACGCCAGAAGCGTTGCCTCGACAATAAACTTGACCGGGCGAGATAACCGCATACGGTTTCGAGGCTGTAGAGGTCTCTAAAAAATCTAGTCACGGCTTAGCTTAATCTCTGCACCGATTTTTTTGAGGTCGTCCAAGAAGCCTGGGTAGGAGACGTCAGCCGTTTCTGCGCCGGAGATTTTTAACCCCTTTCTGGCCGCCAAGCCTAGGACGGTGAAGGCCATGAAGAGTCTGTGGTCGCCGCGGCTGTCAAGCGATACGCCTCCCTCAACCGGGCCCCTGCCCTCTATGACGAGGCCGTCCTCCATCTCGGAGGCCCTGACCCCGAGTTTACGCAGCTCCTCAGCCACGGCTGAAACCCTGTCGCTTTCCTTGAGCCTTGCATGTGCAACCCCTTTTATCGCAACTCTACCAACGTTGCAGGCGGCCATGACCGCTGTAACGGGGAGGAGGTCTGGGCAGTCCCGAAGGCTTATCTCCATGCTTACGTCCTCCCTACCGCCGTGGACGGTCACCTCCCTGTCCCCGACAATAACTTTCGAGCCGAAAGCCTCTGCCAGTTTGAGGATGTATGAGTCTGCTTGGGGTAGGCTGTTGTCGAGGTTCTGTATCTTGACTGTGCCTTTGGTCAGGTGGGCTGCTGCTACGATGAAGGCGGCTGAGCTGTAGTCGCCGGGCACGTTAAAGTCAATCCCGCCAACCCTCTGGGGCCCAACCCTGAAAATCGAGAAACCTTCACGCCCAACTCTGCACCCGGACAGCTCAACCATCCTCAAAGTAGCCTCAACATATGGCTTTGAGACAAGCTCCCCCTCAACAACTACCTCAACAGGCTCAGAAGCCCTCAGCCCCATCAGGATTAGTGCGGTGATGTATTGGGAGGACTCACCGCCTTTAATCACTGTCCGGCCGCCGATGCGGCAGCCGCCCTTCACAATCACCGGCGCGGTAGCCGTCCCCCTAGTCGACCAGCATTCGACACCCAGCTCGTTGAGGGATTTTAGCAGGGGCCCCATCGGCCTACGTCTGATGCTTTCATCTCCTGTCAGGACCGTGTAGCCGCTTGGGGCCAGCGCGGCGAGGGCTGTGTAAATCCTCAGAGTTGTCCCGGAGTTCTCAACGTTAACGACGTCTTCTGGACAACGCATTTCCACGGGCCCCTCAACCTCCAGCACTCCCTCGGAGCTCTCTACAGCCGCCCCTAACATCTCGGAGGCACGGACAGATGCCAGAGTATCCCTTGAGAGCAGGGGGTTTCTTATTACCGATTTATCGGTGGAAAGCGTGGCTATGGCGACCGCCCTATGTGTGTAGCTCTTACTCGGCGGAGCTGCCAAAACCCCCGAAACAACCGACGGATTTACAACAGCGATCACAACACATCCACACCTCTGTTCACACTGCACGTCAAAACCCTTCCCTCGAACCTTCCGAAAGCCTCCACAACCCTCTCCAATACATCATCATGGCAGATGGCTGCCACGGCAGGACCGGTGCCTGAGAGACCGGCGGCCAGCGCTCCCGCCCTCAACGCCTCAATCGCTGGAGCTGTGGAAAGACCTAGGGCCGCTGAGTGGAGAAGTCCGTTGAGTGTCATGGCCTTCCAGTACTGTCTGTTGAGCGCCAGCCTGTGGGCCTCCTCTACGAGCTCCCTGACCGGTGTGAGGAGCTCTTTCCGGAATTCTCTTGTGTAGGTTTTTCCGGGGGGCACGTATATTGCGGCGGCAAGTGTCTCACCGAGTTTTTCGTGGAGGAGGATTTTTCGCGCCAGGTTGTCTGTTACCACAACCCCGCCCAGCATGCATGCGGCTGCGTCGTCAAGGGCCCCTGTTATGGATGTGTGTGAACGTATTGATGCCTCCGCCACGAGGTTTAGTATGGTTTCCGCGGGAAGTGTTTTCCCCACGGCGTCTAGGTAGGCTCTCGCAATCGCCACGGCTGCCGAGCTGGAGCTCTTCAACCCCACCGCCACAGGTATTTCCGACGATGTGGTGACCCTGCACCCCGTAAACTCCAAGCCGAGGTATTCCGCGAAGACCTTGACGACTTCCACAGCCAGCTCCGGGTCTGACCTCACGCCGTTAATTGTTAAAGATGTTTCACCGTGGTCGGCCAGCTCTACCTCAGCCTCCGTCTTCAGCATCACACCCAGAGCCGCCCCACGTCCCGTAGAGATTGCGTTTACGATGGAGACTGCGCCGTAAGCATTCCCACATCCCTTCAACGCATCCCTCCCCGCAGAAACCTGAGCACCGCCCTCTCCATCACTTTTTTATCGGGCTGTATCTGGAGCCAGAGCCTCAGGGCCTCGGCCCCCTGCTCGACAAGCATCCTGACGCCGTTGACGGTTTCTGCGCCTCGGGCCCTCGCCTCACGCAGGAGTCTTGTCTCGGCAGGGTTGTAGACCATGTCGAAGACGGTCATGCCTGGGTGGAGTAGCTTGGCTGGGACTGGTGTTTTACCGGTGTGTGGATGCATTCCGACCGGTGTGGCGTTTATCAGGAGGCTGGATTTTCTTACGGCTTCAGCGAAGGCCGCCGACCCGATGGTGACGAACGTGCAGTCAATACCCTTCCTCTCCGCAAACCGTTTAAACCTGTTCATGCTGCTTCTCCTACGTCCTGCGAAGACAAGTTTCTCAAACCCTCTTTTCCACAAGGCTACCGCGGCCGCCCTCGCAGCACCACCAACACCCACCACGGTCACAGCTCCGTCAGCTGGGAGGCCTGACGGTAAAGACGACAAAACCCCAGCCGTGTCTGTGTTGTATCCCACGAGTTTTCCACCGTTCACCTTCACTGTGTTGACGGCCTCAACCTCTTTAGCTGACCTGTCAAGCCTCGTCAAGTGCTTTATGACAGCTACCTTGTGGGGGATGGTTACGTTGAAGCCGATAAAGTTTAGGAGATGTGCTGAACGGCAGAAGGCCCCGAGGTCTCTGGGGGCGACCTCTACGGGGACATATAGAACGCTAAGCATGCCGGCATGTCTGAGGGCGGCGTTGACCATAGCCGGTGAGGCTGTATGGCCTATGGGGTGGCCTATGACGCCTAGCAGGCCTCTTTTCAACAACCCGGGGCCCCCGCCGCTATCCTTTCCCTGACGGTCTTCATCAGCTCGAGGGGGAGCTGTCCAGGCGCTGTCCTGACGTCGTCTAAGGAGGCATAGGCTATGGGGGCTCCCGCGGCCATCGAGAATATCCTCGAACCCCAGCCGGCCTCACCCATGCAGAAGGCCACAAGCCGGGCCGGGTCAAAGGATGTGTAAAGCTCGAAGACCTTCAAACAGTCCTCACGCCTCCTCGCATAAGTGACCACCTTGGCGATATCACCGTGTCTGAGACATTCCTCAACAACCTCGGCCAGCATACCTGTCTCAGGTGTCCCCTCAAAGCTGTGCCATGAAGCTATCAGCCTACACCCAGCCCTCTTCAAACTCGAGGCATCAACAGCTTGGAGGGTCTTCACCTCAAGGTCCACGAAGCCGGCCCCCTCAACCGCTAGGCTCTCCAACATGCCCACTCTCTCCCTGTCGGAGAGCCGGGAGCCGCCTCCCTCATCCACGGGCCTATTGGTTAGGATGAGCTGTTTTACATACGGCTTCAAGAGGCCCCGCAGCCGCATGGTGTCAGAGATGTTTGTAAGGTCCAGCCTAGTCTCGACGAGGTCGGCGCCTCTCCCGAATGCCTTCGAGACACGTTCCGCAAGCTCCCGCTCATCAGACCCATAAACCGAGACACACAGCAAAGTCTTTCTCATTTCTCAACGACTGTCTCGTCGACAGCCATGCCGAAGTGCCTGCCCCTCACCTCGCTGACATATGCCAGTATTCTGTCCCCCTTCTTAAGCTCCGTGACAGGTATTAGGTCGCCGCGGGCTGTGATGAAGCGTATTGTCTCGGCGTTTTGCACGGTTACAGCTCCTGTTACACCGTCAGCAGAGGCCCTGACAAGCCTCATAGGTCTTCTCTCTATCTTCACCCTGCCCACAGAGGTTATGCGTGTGTCGCCTGTCCGCGACACAATTAGGACGCGTGTCCCGGCCTCTAGCTCCGAGAGGTAGCGGGTCTGGCCGTTCGGCATGAGTATGTAGCTGTGGACGGCGCCGGCGTTTACGCGGAAGGGCCGTGGGGATGTAAAGCTTGAGCCGATTGACTCGTTGTGTATGAGGAAGAACATGGTGGACATGCTGCCGACGAGCAGCCCCTCGCCCAGCTCAAGCATGCTGACCGTGTCTATGCACGCCCTGTCCCCGACACCTACATCCCGCACCTCTTCAACCAAGGCCTCCACGAGCGGTAGCTTTGAGGGCTTTCTCACAAGTTCCTGCAACAGCGCCAGCTCCTGCTCGCTACGGGGTGTGACAACAACCCCGTCAACACCCCTCTCCAGAATGTTGAGGAAAAGCTCAGCCTCCACAACCCCGCCGACCTCCGCTAAAACAGCGCAGTCAACACCCCGCAGCATGGCTATCAGGTTCTCGGTTGGGATGATCTTCCAGTCAGCCGTCGCTATGACGACTTCGTCGCAGCCTTTTCTGGCGTACTCAACCACTGTGTTAAGGTCCTCGGGGGTTTTGACCATTAGGCGTGGTACTTGGCCGGGTTTCAGGCCATGCCTGACGTAGCCTGTTTTCTCCGGGGTGTAGATGTTTAGGTTTTTCTGGCCTTCCCCAGCCTTCTCGAGGATGAAGGAGTCAAACCCCATCTGGACGGCCTTGCTGAGAAGCCCCTCCCTGCCGATTAGGTTTAGGACAACCTTTTTCATGGTCTTAAAACCTTCAGGGCCTCTTCAACGCCGCCGCCCTCGACCACGATTTTCCGCAAAGCTTTAACCATCAACGCCGGCGAGCTGTGCTGGAAGACGTTTCTGCCGAATGTTATCCCTAGGCATCCGCCTTTTACGGCGGCTGCGGCAAGACGTAGAACGTCTTCGTCTCTCTCCATTTTCGGCCCGCCCGCAGCCACCACAGGGACCGGGCAGCTCTTCACAACCTTCTCAACCTCCCTCACATCCGTGGAGGGAAGCGGGGTCTTAACAATGTCTGCGCCAAGCTCAGCCCCAACCCGGGCAACATGGCTTATGGTGAACGTGTCGCTGGAGTCCTTGATATTCTCACCTCTGGGATACATCATGGCGATAAGGGGTATCTGCCACTCGTCGCATTCGTCCGCCATCTCACCGAGGTGCTGTAGCATCACATCGTCATCGCTTCCGCCAATGTTTACGTGGACGGACACGGCGTCGACACCTAAACGCACCGCCTCCTCTACAGAGGCAGACTTCACCTTCCTGTTTGGCCGTGTGCTGAGGCTTGTGCTGGCGCTTGCATGCATTATCGTCCCAGTCCTCAGCGGCCTGCTCAAGGTCCTGAAAACACCCTTGTGTGCAAGCAGCGCTGTCACGCCCGCCTCCTCCAAAGTGTACATCATGGCGTGGATTTCCTCAAGCCCCTTAACAGGCCCGACGGACGTCCCATGGTCCATGGGCACGCATAGCATTTTCCCATTTTGAAGGAGTCGCTGGAGCCTTACCTCTTTTCCGAAGACCATAGGCTCACCCGTCCAGGAGGCCGTAGTGTTTGGCCAGCTCCGCCGTCAGGATTGTTCCGCCGGCCGCGCCTCTGATTAGGTTGTGGCTGAGTGAGATAAACCTGATGATGTTGTCTGTAACCCTTATCCGGCCAACTGAGACACCCATGCCAGGTACGGAGCCGGCGTCTACATCTATCCGTGTCTGCGGCCTATCCTCCTCCCTCCTGACGATTATCGGGCGCCTCGGGGCCGTGGGTAGGTTAAGCTCCTGGGGGACTGAGACATACTCCTCAAGAACCGAGGCCACAGTCTCCGCATCCGCTTTTTTCTCAACCTCCGCCATCACCGACTCCATGTGTCCGTCGATGGTTGGTACACGGGTGCATGTTGCGTAGACCTCCACGCCTGCTGGCTCAACAATGTTTCCCTGAAGTCTCCCAAGTATTTTCGCGGTCTCGGTCTCGACCTTCCTCTCCTCACCCGAGATGTAGGGTATCACGTTTCCCAGTATGGAGAGTGAGGCTACTCCGGGATATCCAGCCCCCGAGACAGCCTGCATGGTTGTGACGATTACACGTCTCAAACCCAGATTGATATGCAGTGGGTGGAGCGGTAGGACGAGGCCGACGGTTGTGCAGTTAGGCGTGGTTACTATGTAGCCGTCCCAGCCGCGTCTCTTTTTCTGGATACGGACGAGCTCTAGGTGGCCGGAGTTTATCTCGGGGACTATCAGCGGCACATCAGGCTCCATCCTGTATGCGGCGGCGTCGCTGAAGACAGGGAACCCAGCCTCCGCAAACCTGCTCTCCGCCTCTCTAGCTGCCTCCGTGGGCAGGCATGAGAAGACAAAGTCTGCATCCACTTTTTTCGGGTCCGTGGGCAGGACCTCCATCTCAGCTATCTCCTTAGGCGGTGTGGGGGCCTCACCCCTCACAGCCTCAACATACTTCCTACCGACCGAGTCCTTCCCCGTCAAGGCCTTGATCTTGAACCATGGATGGCTCTGGAGCATCCTGATGTAGTGCTGGCCAACCATGCCCGTAGCCCCTAGAATTGCGACACTGTAGGTGGGCATACTGTTTGACAGCCTGAGAAGACGGTTATATGTTTAACGCGGCGGGTTGACGGCTGCGGCTGGTAACGTTTTTAACAGGGTGTGGGCAGTCCTCGGCTGTGAGGTTTCTTACGGACAGCGATGTTGCTGGGCTTGTAAGACCGAAGGAGGTTGTGGAGGCTGTTGAGGAGGCCTACAGGCTTTACAGCACAGGTCGTGTTGTGATGCCGGTGCGGTCCCGTGTTGAGGCGAGGGAGAAAGGCGGGGACATATTGATGATGCCCTGCTACGTCCCCGACATGAACATATTCAGCCTCAAACTCGTCACAGTATACCCTGGAAACCTCGCCCGAGGCCTAGCCACAATCAACGCCGTCGTTGTTGTTCTAGACGCAGAGACGGGTGTCACCAAACTAGTCTCCGAAGCAAGGGCCTTGACGGGGTTGAGAACAGCGGCGGCCACGGCTGTTTCTGTCAAGTACCTTGCCCGTAAAAACTCCGAGGTCGTCGGAGTGATTGGATGCGGTTACCAGGCAGGCTGGCAGACCCGGGTCTTGGCGGATTTATTGAAGGGTGCTAGATTTCTAGCATACGACATCGACGCTGAACGTATGAGGGCCTTTGTTAAACAGATGTCGGGCGAGGGCTTCGACATCAAACCGGCTGACTCAGCCCAGGACCTTGTGAAAAAATCCGACATAGTTGTCACGGTAACCACCTCTAAAACACCCGTAGTCTACGACGCCTGGGTCAGGGATGGCACACACCTGTCCGCCATAGGAGGCTACACGCCTGAGATGGTTGAAATAGACCCACGTCTCACGGCAAGGTCCAAGCTGGTCGTCGACTCAAGGGAGGCTGTGAGAGAGGAGGCCGGCGACATCCTGCAGCCGATCAAGATGGGGCTTATGAGCTTCGACCACATACATGCGGAGATAGGGGAGATAGTTGCAGGGCTAAAGCCCGGACGTGAAAACGATAGAGAAATCACGCTGTTCAAGAGCGTTGGACTCGCGGTCCAGGACGCGGCTGCTTCGAAAATTTTGCTCGATAAAGCTTTGTAGCTATCGACTTACAACTAGGTAGATGCCCGCCAGTGCCACGGCGGCGCTGAGGTAGATGTTTATGGGTGAAACCTCGTACAGGATTAGGGCTGCCAGTAGTGTTGCGCTAAGGGGCTCCAGAAGGTTTAGTGCAGAGGCCTCGTAGGGCCGCAGTCCTTTGAGTGAGGAGAAGGAGAGCGTGTGCCCGAGTATCGTAGGGAAGACGATAAGGCCAACCATTGGGAGGAGCTCGCCCGCGCTCGGTAAGGTTATGCCGCCGGAGACAAACAAGGTGGCTACTCCGGTGGTTGCAGCAGTCCAGAGATATAGCGGGCCGACAACCACCAGCAGCTCCGAGCCCTCCCTCACCGATTTTCCCGCAACGAGGTATAGGGCCCAGAATAGGGCTCCGAGAAGGCCGTAGACGTTTCCCAACAGGTTTTGGGGCGCCGTGGAGAACTCGCCGGCGGTCATTGAGAGAACACCGGCCAAAGTTAGGGCCAGCCCAGCAAGGCTGAGGCGTGAGGGCTTTATCCTGCCGACCAGCCATCCCAATAGCAGCGCCCACGCAGGCGTTGTGTTGACGAGGGTTGTTGCGTTGACAACGGATGTGTTTTTGACAGCTGCGACGAAGAAGATGAAGTGTAGGGCTAGGAAGAAGCCAAGCCCTGCAAGGGACAGGCCCGGCCTCCTCAACCCCTCCACAAACGCTGTTCGGCGGAGGGCTACTCCGACACATGTTAGGAAAAGTCCAGCCGCCAAAACCCTGATAAAGGAGATGGAGAGGGCGTCCATGTTTGGGAGAAAACGGATGAATATGGAGGCGGTTCCGAAGAAGAAGCCAGCTCCCGCACCCTGAGCTATGTAAAACGCCCTACCCATCAGCCCAGAATAAAAAAGTGGGTGTTAAAAGATGTTTACCGCGGCCCTATCACATACACGATGTTCACGGTGACGCTGACGGTGGTGGTTCCCGGCATTATAGAGGGCCCTCCACTGGATGCTTCGGCGGCAGCCCTAAACACAGGCTGTGCTGACTCGGAGATTGAGACCGACTTGACCCTGACGGTTTTAAGGCCCAGCGGAGAGAGGACGGCCTCCGCCTTAACCGACGCATCAGTAACAGCTGCCGACAGTAGCTGCCTGTAAATCTCCTCGGACTTATCCCTCGACAGGCTGAAATAGACTCCGCTGATATAGTCTGCGCCGGCGTTGATGGCTTTCTCGATTATTGACCCGCCGTCGGCCAGCCTACGCGTTTTCACCTCCAGCACATATGTTGCGACATATCTAACTATCTCCGGCGGCTGCCCCTCCCTGTAAGCATACTCGGGATATATGTTCAGCGAGACTGTTTTGATGTCTTCGGGTTTTAAACCAAAGTCGACAAGGGTTTTCACAACATTGTTCGCAGACTCGGTGAGCCGCGCCAAAGCCTCCGACGGGGTTGAGGCCCTCTTCTCAACTGTTAGTAATATAGTTAGAACGTCTGGTGTAACGGTTGTCTGCGCCTGACCAGTCACCGATATGACGTCCTCGGGCACGGTGTTCTCCTGTGTTGTCGGAAAACCTCCAACCCTGCTACCGTCCGCTAAGACCACCGCTGCAAGCGCCGCAGCCAGCACCACTAGGGCGCCGGACACAGCCAGCAACGCAAAGCCCTGTTTCTCCATATCACATACCTCGACCTAAACATCTTAGCTCGAAAACTTAAGTCCAGCATTTAGAACAGGTGTACTAGGTTTTTTCATGTTTAAAGACCGGTTTTTACGGCGGAGATTGGATTGTTGAGGGAGGGTTTACGTTTCGTAACTGGTTCAGGGCTTTTCATTGACGACATTACCCTACCTAGGATGGCTCATTTAGTTTTCGTCCGCAGCCCCTATGCCCACGCAAAAATCAACAGAGTAGACGTATCAGAAGCGCTCCGAATGCCGGGCGTGCTGGCCGTGGTTGACGGCCGTCAGGTAGCGAGCGCCTGCAGGCCTATTCAAACATTCATAGATAAAATAAGGTATTTTGGCATAGCTGTAGAGAAGGCACGCTTCTACGGCGAACCAGTCGCCATGGTGGCGGCTACAAGCCTAGAGGCCGCATACGACGCCGCGGAGAATATCCATGTAGATTACGAGCCACTGCCCGCGGTTATCGACCCCTCCGAGGCTGGAAAAGGAGCCGTAATCCATGAGTCTTTGGGGAGCAACAAGGTCCTCAGCAAGACCTTCACATTCGGAGACGTCGAGAAGGCACTCAGCGAGGCCGACAAGGTTGTAAAGGAGAAATACATCTTCGAAAGATACAGCGCAGCACCTCTAGAGCCCTGCGGTGTCGTAGCCGACTATAGAGCTGACGGCAGCCTGACCGTGTACGACAACCAGCAGACTCCCCAACTTTTTAGACGGGCGATATCGGCCGCGCTAGGAATACCGTATGAGAGGACGCGTTTCATCGAGCCAGACGTGGGCGGCGGCTTCGGTGTGAAAATAATGCTCTACCCCTACGTCGTCCTGGTCTCATATATGTCCAAACTCCTTGGAAGGCCGGTTAAGTGGTTTGAATCACGCAGGGAGCACCTCGCGGCCATGGCGCACAACTCCAACCGCGTGATAGATGTTGAGATGGCTTTCAGAAGCGACGGCAGGGTGCTGGGCTATAAAACCTTCTTCATAGAGGACTGCGGTGCTTACGTTAGACCTCCCGACCCTGGCGGCGTTATCCGCTCGCTGATGACTTACACCGGCTGCTATGACATAAGAAACGTGCAGGTGGGTCTAGAGGTTGTGGTTACAAACAAGTGTCCAACGGGCCCCGTGAGGGGGTATGGATGCCAGCATGCATACTTCGCCTTGGAGAGAACGATGGATATAGCGGCCCGTGAACTCAACCTAAAGCCTGAGGAAATCAGACGCATTAATCTAGTAAAAGAGCAGCCGTACAAAACTGTTTTCGGCAGCGTCTACGACGGCGGGAACTATGAGGACGTTCTCGACAAGGCGCTAAAACTTGCGGAGGTGGAGAAATATAGAAACAGGCCATACACAGGTGTAGGGCTGGCCTGCGTAGTTGAGCCCGCCGTAACAAATCTAGCGAGAAACCGGCTTTTGTTCAGCAACCTGAAGACATCTGGCTCTGCTGAGGGAGCTGTTGTTAAGCTTAACGAGATGGGTGAAGTGGTTGCAATAGTGGCGTCAATACCAAACGGACAGGGACATGAAACAGTTGCCGCGGAAGTCGTGGCTAACACCCTGGGAGTAAGCCCTGAAAAGGTAAGGGTCCTGCACGGCGACACCGACATTGTCTACCCAAGCCCTTACGGGGGAACATGGGGAAGCAGGTTCAGCGTTATGACGGCTGCGGCTGTTAAAAAGGCATGCGAAAGACTGCGTGAAAAAATAATCAAAATATCCTCGGCCCTGCTAGAGGCCGCGCCCGAGGACCTGGAGATTGTGGACGGCTCAGTCCATGTACGAGGCAGCAACGTCTCAATCACCTTCGCCGAACTGGCCGCAAAAGTATACCGCGACACGACAGCCCTAAAGAATTTGGACACAAGCCTGTATGCGGAATACTTCTACGATTTCCCAAACTTCGGAACAGGCGGGCCTGGGGAGTTTAATATGTCAGCGACCTACGGAAACTCTGCACACGTAGCCGTTGTGGAGGTTGACCCAGAGACATATGAGGTGAGAATACTCCGGTACGTAGCTGTCCACGACTGCGGCAAAATCTTGAACAAAGAGATAGTGGAGGGCCAGATTTTCGGCGGGGTAGTCCAAGGAATCGGGGCCACCCTCTACGAGAAAATAGCCTACGACGATAATGGCGTGTTGCTCACAACTTCTTTCGCAGATTACCTGCTCCCAACAGCTGTTGAAGCACCGGAGATTCTGATAGACCACGTTGAGACTCCTTCGATGTTTTCGGAGCTGGGGTCGAAAGGCATGGGTGAGGGGCCCATGATACCAGTGGCGGCCGCACTGGCCAACGCCATCGACGACGCGTTAAAAATAGGCATCAAATCCTCACACATACATCCCTCCCAGCTGTGGAAGTCAGCTGCTAGCAAAACCTAAAAGCCTCACCTTCTCACCGGTAGACGTGGTTTCGATACTGATCAAAAACATAGGCAAAATAGTTTCCGGCAAAATAGAGAAACCACTTGCCGACGGAGACAGCATCGTTGTCAGGGACGGTGTGGTAGAGGAGGTTGGCTGGGGACTGCAGACCAAGGCCGATGGAGTGATCGATGTTAACGGCATGACCGTTATGCCAGGTCTTTTCGACTCACATGTACACCCCGTCTTCGGAGACTTCACCCCCAGACAGAACACTCTAGGCTTCATCGAGTCATCCGTTCACGGCGGAGTAACGACAATGATATCTGCCGGCGAGGTACATCTGCCCGGCAGGCCCCGGGGCGATAAGGAGGCTGCAAAGGCTCTCGCGGTACTAGCACACAAAACTTTCAAAAATCTCAGGCCTCTTGGCGCTAAGGTGCATGCGGGCGCTCTGCTGCTTGAAAAAGGCTTGGACGCCAGGGACTTTGAGGAGGTGGCCAGGGCCGGTGTCTGGCTTGTCGGTGAGGTTGGACTCGGCAGCGTCCAAGACCCAGACGAAGCGGCTGCAATGGTTGAGATGGCACACAGGAACGGTATGAAAGTCGTCATACACACAGGAGGGGCCTCGATACCGGGCAGCACGATAGTAAACGCCGACGTGGTGTTGAAGGTAAAGCCTGACGTTGTTTCACACATAAACGGGGGCCCTACATCCCCGCCGCTTAAAGACATAGAAAGGATAATTTCGGAGACAAGCTACGCCGTAGAGGTTGTACAGTGCGGCAACTTTAGGTCAATGATTGAAACAGTGCGGCTGCTCGAGCGCTCAAACCAGTTACACAGACTTATCATAGGAAACGACGCCCCTTCCGGGACTGGTGTCCTGCCTCTGGGAATAATAAGGACTGTATCCTTCATAGCCTCAAACACAAACATAGCGGCAGAAAAGGTTGTAGCCGCGGCTACAGGAAACACGGCAAGAATCTTCGGTCTTCGGGAGGGGGTTATCGAGCCTGGAAGACCTGCAGACCTTGTTGTAGCTGATTCGCCCTATGGCTCGGTAGCCACAGACGCTCTAGGGGCTTTCTCTGTCGGCGACATACCGGGCATAGCCATGGTGATGATTGACGGCAAACCCCGTGTCGGACGGAGCAGGATGACTCCACCGCCCTCAAGACAGCTACGTGTTGAGGGTGCGGTACACCTTCCGGAGGGTGGTCATTGATGAAGCTGGGTCTAAGGCTGCCCACCTACGCGAGACCCGGCGAGTTCAGCTCGTACGAGGTTTTGAGAGACTACGTTGCCGAAGCAGAGGACATGGGTGTTGAAGGTTTTTTCGTGATAGACCACATCTTAACCAGCAGACCAGCCTATTCAACGAGCTGGCATGACGCCTTGACAACACTGGCCTTTGTAGCCGCAGCCAGTAGGAAAGCAGTTATAGGTCCCATGATACTAGTCCTACCGTTTAGAAACATCTACATGTTGGCGAAACAGACAGCTACCCTTGACGTGTTTTCCGGGGGGAGGTTTGTCCTGGGCGCTGGAGTCGGCTGGAACCCCGACGAGTTCAAGCTGCTGGAAACACCTTTGGATAAGCGTGGCGCCATCATGGATGAATACATACCGCTGCTCAAGAAGCTGTGGACAGAGGAAAAGGTCACGTTCACCGGGAAATATTTCAAGGTCGAAGACCTTGAGCTGCAGCCCAAGCCGTTGCAGAAACCGCATCCGCCGATATGGATTGGTGGAGGAAGCCAGCCGCATACAATACTTTACGGACAGGAGGCGAAAGGAATAGACCGTGTGCTGCAGCGTGTGGCACGTCTTGCAGACGGCTGGATACCACACTCAAGCTCAACCCCAGAGATGGCTGCAGAAGACTGGAGCAAGGTCAAGAGATACGCAGTAGAGTTTGGGAGAGATCCTTACAAGCTCACAAAGGTTTACAGCAACTTTGTCTACCTGAAAACATCCGGCGAACCAGACTCTGAAGCCGTCAAGAGATTCAGCCTTTACTCGGGGATGAATTTAGAGTATTGGCGCAACTACTACCTCTACGGGGAAACGGGTGAAGTCGCGGAAAAGGTACGTAAGAGGATAGAGCGGCTTGAAGGCGTGGACTGGGTGGTCTTTAACCCCGTTACATACGAAAGAAAACAGCTCAACGAGATAGTAAACAACCTGTTCCCTTCAATAGCTAAACAATAAATATAGCCATTAGCGTATGAATCGGCGTGAAAAAATCAGTTATTGCGGCTATAGTGGCCGTGCTAGTGATTGTCGCAGCTGCTGCCGGTGCCTTTGTGTTGATGTCGCAGCCGAGGCTTGCAGTCTCCGAGGTTAAGATCGGCGCCCTAGTTCCTTTAACTGGGCCTTTTGCAACATATGGCGCATACACATTGGACGGGATGAGGTTTGCCGTCGACGAGATCAACTCGAAAGGAGGTGTCCTAGGTGCGAGACTTGTTCTGGTTGAGGCGGATGAGAAGAACGACGCTAAAGAAGCTGTTTCGATATTCAAGAGGATGGCTGAGGTTGACAGGGTGGTGGCGGTTGTAGGAACGATCTCGAGCGGAATAGGGGCGGTGCTTTCCGGTGAAGCAGAGCAGGCGAAGGTACCGCTCTTTCTCGTCGCAGCCGGGTCACACACCATTTTAACAAAAAGCAGCCGCTACACCTTCAGAACATGCCTGCCCCCAGCACCGACAAACGGCGAGCTCCTAGCCAACTTCGTCAAGGACCAAAAGTTCCAGAGAGTCGGCGTGTTAATAGCAAGCTATGAATGGGGCTTCGCCATAAAAGAGGTACTCGACAAGAGGTTGAAGGAACTCGGCGTGCAGTACCAGATTGAGGAAGCACCGCTCGGTGAGACAGACTTCACAACGGTTCTTAGAAAGCTCCAGCCACTAGACCCCCAGGTCATGATACTGACAGGCCATCCGACAGGGTTCCCGATAATCACGAAGCAAGCCATAGAGCTAGGGTTCAAATCCAGCTACTACATAGCCTCAGTTCAGCCTCCCGAGCTGATGCTCAGGGGCGTTGGGGAAATCGGTCTAGGAAAGCTTGTGACAACCTCCTGCCTAAACGTCGACGCACCAGAATACCGTGAGCTTGCTCAGAAGTTTTACCAAAAGTATGGGAAATTCTTCGACCACAACGCCGCGACCGGATATGTGACAGTTTTGATGATCGCTGACGCAGTGGAGAAGACGAGGTCAACAGACCCAGTGACAATAGCAAACCACATAAGGACGTCGGAGTTTAAACACCCGATATACGCGTGGCCGCTCAGCTACACAGAGTGGGGTGAGATAAAGTCCCCAACAATGATACTGACAGTCATAGCTCCTGGAAATCCAGGACCAATCAACCCTGGAGCCAACTGGGTGCTAAAAACACTCTACAAGAGCCCACCGACACCGCCATACGTACCCGAAAAATAACAAGCTAAATCATACCACAACATTCTTTTTTCCCGGCTGAAGTCTATGTTGGTCGAGTGCCGTGATGTTACAGTTTATTTTGGCGGTCTCCCCGCATTGAAGGACGTCAACATCGCAGTAAACGAAGGTGAGATACGCGCCATCATAGGGCCTAACGGAGCCGGGAAAACAACGCTTTTCAACGTCATAAACGGTGTAATAAAACCAAGCTCAGGCAGGGTATTCCTACTGGGAACCGACGTTACAGGAAAGCCCCCCCACGAGATAGCCCGGCTCGGTATTTCGAGAACCCTGCAGATACCGAGACTGTTCAAAGAGTTGACAGTTTTCGAGAACGTCTATGTAGGAACGTTGTACGGTGCAAAAAGTAGCACTCACTCAGAGATAATGGATATGCTTAAAGCTCTGAGGTTGGAGGAGAAGGCCGGCGTAAAGGCGGGTCTTCTCAACCTTCAGGAGAGGAAGAAAGTTGAGCTGGCTAGAGCACTAGCCTCCAAGCCTAAACTATTATTGATTGATGAATATATGAGCGGGCTTACCCCGGGGGAAATATCTGAGTCGATAAAGATCTTGAGAATGTTGAGAGAGAAGCTTGGTTTGACGATTTTATGGGTTGAACACGTCATAAGCGCGGTGGCGCAGCTGGCTGACCGTGTGACCGTCCTTAATCAGGGGCAGAAAATAGCCGAAGGCGTACCGCGTGAAGTTATAGCCGACCAAAAAGTTGTTGAGGCTTATTTGGGTGAGAGAGTTGGGTAACCTGCTCAATGTCGTCAATATATCATCAGGTTACGGCGAAATACAGACTCTCTGGGATGTTTCACTACAGGTTGGCGAGGGTGAGGTTGTCGCCGTCCTTGGACCAAACGGCGCCGGCAAGACAACTCTTCTCAAAACGATAATGGGTATCCTAAAACCTTACAGAGGTGAAATATTTTTCGGCTCAAAACGTATAGACGGGCAGCCTACCGAGAAAATAGTTATGGAGGGTGTGTCTCTCTCGCTGGCGGAGAAGGAGCTTTTTCCACAGATGACTGTAAGAGAGAACCTGATGCTAGGTGCTTTCAACAAACGGGCTAGGAAAAAGCTGGAAGAAAACTTGGAGCTTGTACTGGATATCTTCCCCCGGCTTCGTGAGCGTCAAAACCAGAAAGCTGGAACCATGAGCGGCGGAGAGCAGCAAATGCTCGCTATAGGAAGAGCCCTGATGGCCGACGCCAAGCTCCTGCTCCTAGATGAGCCCTCTACAGGCCTTGCGCCCATAATGGTGAGAGCTATTTACAACGGGTTGAAGAGACTTATTGAGTTGAGACAAGGTTTCTCAATACTGCTTGTCGAGCAACGTGTAAAAGATGCTACAGAGTTCGCGCATAGAGGATACATAATTGCTAATGGAAGAATTGTTTTTGAGGGTGACATAGCGGGTGATGTGAGGTCTTCGGAGTTTATGCACAGATATTTGGGTGTCTGAGATGGATGTGTCAGGTCTGCTGTTTATTTTAGATGGTGTAGTGCTTGGCGCGATTCTCTCTCTCATAGCTGTTGGGTTGACGCTGATATACGGTCTCGCAGACGTGCTAAACCTCTCACACGGAGAAATCCTCGTAGCTGGCACAGTCGCAGCCTCCGTCCTTCTCCAATACATAGGCCTACCTCTATTTCTCTCACTTGCTGCAGGAGTCCTTGTCACTATTGGTGCGGGGGTTTTCATCGAGAAGGTTGTCTTAAGGCCTGTTTACACTCTTGAAGGCGATGAAAGGGTTCTCCTAGGGCTGTACATGACGCTGGCCTTCTCGATACTTCTCCACGGCATCCTCATAACAACCTTCCCCACAGCCTACCTCACCGTAAACCTGCCAACCCCCACAATAGAACTGAACGGCATCAGGGTGAGGACTGCCCAGATTTTCGCGGGAGCCTTCTCCTCAGTAATTCTCGCCATACTTTTCCTCTTCCTCAAGAGAAGCTGGACGGGCATGGCCATCCGGTCCCTGACTCAAAACGAGGTCGGCGCACTCCTCGTAGGCATAAACGTCAAACGTTACAGGCTATTGGTCTTCGTACTGGGCTCCTTACTCGTGGCATTGGCCGGCATAATTAGAAGCATCGTGGCAACAGTAGGTCCGGAAAACGGCTTCGAGTTCACAATACTAGCTCTACTTGTCTGTGTTGTCGGTGGAATTAGAAGTGTTTATGGAACAATCGTCGCCGGGCTCATGATAGGGGTTGTTTACAGCTTCCTCGTATACCTGATAGGAACCTACCTAGCCTACGTCGCACTTCTGGCGGTCGTCATGGTTACCTTGCTTGTCAGGCCATACGGCATAGTTGGTGAAAAACTATGACACAGTACCTAACGCTGCAACCTATGAGGGTGAGGCTTCTAGCGCTCTTCATCGTCTGGGCTCTACACATAGTTTTGCCGCTTGCTTTACAAGGCGTCCCTTACGCCGTCTTCATACTGACCCAGATGGTTTTCTTCACTGCGTTCGCCTTCTCCTTCAACTTCCTGTTCGGGTTCACACGCCAGCTTTATCTATGCATAGGTGCTTTCGCGGGAATAAGTGCCTACGTAACAGGGATTGCGGTAAGAGATGGGCTTACAGGCGTCCTAGAGGCTGTTGTGCTAGGGACCCTGCTTACCACGGCCTTGGGATGGATTGTGAGTGTGCTATCTGTCCGTAGGAGGCTTGTAGTTATTTTTACCGGTATATTCACCTTGGCTATAACACTTGTCTTCAACAACATGGTCGTGGGCTTGGTCAGCATAACGGGGGGCGAGACAGGTTTCAGGATAAGGCTTGCAGACCTCGGTCCCTTAGAAGTCCTGCCGAAAAACCTGCGTTTCTACTACGTAGTGACGGCTGTTCTCATAGTGCTGACCGCCATATCATACCACATGGTTTACAGAACAAAAGTAGGGTACGCATACCGATGCATAATGGATGACGAGTTTTCCGCAGAGCTTGTGGGCATCAATGTCTCACGCGTTAAAACCCTTACAGCGGCCTTTTCCTCGGGTTTGGCGGGTTTAACAGGTGCTCTGTATGGGCTCTTCAACCAGCTCATCTCTCCATCTTACTACAGCTTCACAGCCATAGACCTGCCATCGCAGATAATAGTCATACTTGGGGGGCGCGCAACTTTTTTAGGGCCTTTCATCGGCTCGGCGATCATTACAGCTGTAAACGAGGCGTTAAGGTTTCTGGGGCCCTTCACACAGGTTGTCTACGGTCTAATACTTCTCCTTCTGCTGGCCTTCTTCCGCAACGGGTTGGTTGACTTTATCAGACGCAGAGTGGTGGGCTGGTTTTACTAACGCAGCCCATCCTCCCCCTTAACCTCCTCCTTCCTCAGACCTCCAATCCTCGGCAAAGGCCTCCCTCCGTCTGATAAAGCAGCTACTACAACTATTTCATCACTTAAGGGGGCGTCGGAGACCCTTACCTCAATTGAGTCATAATGTGAACGGACGAATGCGGCCCTCTTATAGTGAAGTGGTACATCGATGGATGTCCCGGCAGTCCCCAACTTGGCCGCTGACGGGATTATGGCCTTGCAAACATCCTGGCCACCGCATTCCTCCCGGAATCCCTTCCCAAACTTGGGATGCAGTATTGCGTGGCCGTGCTCCAGCTCGCCGTCCAGACCAACGACCGCAGCTTTCCCGTAGTTTTCCACATCCTCCCTTGAAATACCGGCGGCCTCTCTTGCCTTCCTAGCGAGAAAACCTCCGAGAAACTCGCCTAAATCTATTAGAAGAGAGAGGTCCTCATGGTAGCCGCCTGCGTAGGGGTTTTTCACGACTGCAGCTGCAGCCGCGCGCTTAACAGGCTTCGGTAAATCCTTACCCATATCTGAGTATGTCTCCTCCACGTAAACCGCGACCTTTCTAACCTCTATTCCAGGTGGGACGCGCATGGCTTATTCACCGCAAGACATCCTATAAACCGTTCGCAGGGCTACCACCACCTCGTCGTCACTATCTTATGGTCTGTGAAAAACCTCACCGTGTCAAACCTGCTGTGCGCGTGTCCGAAGAAGGAGTTCTTCCGCCCTCCAAGAGGGAAGTATGCAATGGGCTGTGGTACACCTATGTTTACCCCGACGTTCCCCACATTTACCCTCATGCAGAACTCCCGGGCAGTTCGAGGGTTAGATGTGAAAATTGACGCAGCGTTTCCGTACGGCGTGTTCTTATTAATCAAATCAACAGCCTCGTCAAGTGAAGAAGCGTAGAGCACGGATGCTACCGGGCCGAAGATTTCCTCCCTGGCAAGAGGGCTGTCGGGCTGCAGCCCCTCAACAATTGTAGCACCTATGAAGTAACCTGGGAGAGGTTTTTCAGGCCTCGCCTTTCTACCGTCGATTAGAAACCGCGCCCCCAACTCCTCAGCGATTCCGATGTATTTTTTAACTCTCTCAAGCCCTGTCAAGGAGGCCATCGGCCCCATTTCCGTCTCCTTGTCCATGCCGTAACCAAGCCTCAGTCTGGATTTCTCGACAACCATGTCCACTATCTGGCGGAAGCCGACCGGTACAAGGACGGAGCCTGCAAGGCATCGCTGTCCACTCATCCCGAAGAAGGAGGAGGCAACTGCCTCAGCTGTTTTTGAAGGCTCTGCGTCAGGCATTACAACTATATGGTTTTTCGCACCGGCGTTTATTGACGCTCTTTTATTTTGTTTCGCAGCCATTTCGTATAGGTATTTCCCGGTCTTGGTGGAGCCTATGAACCCTACACCCTGAATGTCAGGGTGGTTAACGAGCCTTTCAGCAACTCTTCCATCACCGTGGATTATGGACATCACTCCTGGTGGGACCCCAGCCTCCTTGACTATTCTCGCTATCTCGTATGTTACTAGGGGGGTTACCTCGCTCGGCTTGAGAACAACCGTGCATCCCAAGGCTATGGCGTACGGGATGTAGGATGACCATGCGTGGAGCGGTATATTGAACGGCGTTATCACCGCGAAGCACCCAAGCGGCTCACGGATGAGTTCTTGGTCTATGTCGGGGGCTATGTTAAGCATCTTCTCACCCTTCGCAAGCGTGTAGGCTATCGCAGCCGCAGCCTCTATGTTCTCAATGCTTCGCCTGACCTCGCCCACCGCCTCAGCATACGTCCTTCCATGATTTTCAACCAACGCCCTCGCAAGAACATCAGTATCGCGCTCCAACAAACTCCTAATCTTCAACAAATATGCAACCCTCTCCGTCGGCGGCGACCTCGAAAACTTATCAAAAGCCCTAACGCCTGACGCAACAGCCCGCTCAACCTCCTCTTCGGTGCTCACCGGGACGTGTCCGATTATTGTTGCGAAAGCGGGGTTGTAGAACGGGATTTTCTCCGAAGACCTTGACTCTACGAACTCGTTGTCGATGAAGTTGGGTAATACTTGCATGCCCTATCTACATTATGCCATAATAAATACACACTTCATTTTGTGCGACAGTATTCTCTTACCAGTGGGTCGGTGATTTCATAAACCCCGTTGGTTTTCACTACTATTCCAAGGTCTATCAAGTTGTTGAGTAAACGGGTTATTTCCGCGTTAGTCAACATCTTACCTGACAATGCTTCAACGGCTTTTTTGATACTCATCCAACGTTTCTCCCCCAGCGAGATGGCGTGCAAAACATGCTTATAATAAGTAGACCTCTTGAACAGCTCGCCAAGCTCTTTAGATACAAGCCGCAAAGCTTGGGCTGTCACCGTTTTAACAATTGTGTCGGATACCCCGCCAGCTGTGACGCATGCATGGCCGTAATAGGCCAGCCATCCTACTATACCATCTACCTTTTCAACTATTGCTCGCAAATTGTCATCCTTTACTTGCATGTTAGCTTCTTCGAAACCCCTCCGTAGGAACTCCAGCGACATTTCCTCAGTAAATCTGTCAACCGTTACCGTGTTTACGTATCTCCCGTAGAGTGGACTCGCTGGTTCATCTAGGTTTAGAAATCCGAACAGAAGCCCGACCTCCGACCCCGTGAGTATGAAACCTAAACCACTAAAGTTGTCGTAACAATATGCTAGGATGTTTCTGAAGTCAAGCCTTCCTTTACCTCCTCGCATCATCCTCAACAGCTGTGCTTCATCAAAGGCCACGACAATGTAACCATCTTCAACGTTGTTTAACGCGAATTCATTCAACCTGGAAAAGATGTCTACCGTGGTTAGGTTTTTCTCACCCCAGTCAAATTCCACAGAGAGTCCTGAAATACTTACACCTCTAACTCCGCGGAAGTAGCCCAGTATTTTCTCTCCCCACCTAGACGTGGCCTTTGAAACTGCTCCGGACAAAAGCCTGTAAAGAGACGCCTTGCTATAACCGCCTTCCTCCAACAGCCTCATATCTACGTATATGTAGGGTTTTTTCAGGCTGTTTAGGAAAGACTTGAGAAGAGAGGTTTTACCTATTCTCCTTACACCCAGTAACAAAGTCAATGGAGTTTTTATGGACTGGCGTAGCCCCTCTAATTCTTTTTCTCTGTCAAACAGCTCCTCAATGTTTTCCTTTGGTCGTGGGTCGAAGAGCATGTATCACCCATGATACTATGTATCACCCCTGATACTTAAACTTGCAGGACCTTTCACTGGAGGCTTAAAAATTTGTATCTAATCCAAGAGCATCCCTGAAAGAAATACGCATTCTAGGGTTTGTAGGGGATGAGGGCGCCGCGGGCCCACCAGTAGGACAGCAGCACGACCTCGTAGACTATGTCAACCTCTTCCCTGGTTCGAGGTGCGTAGACCATTACATAGTTGTCCGGTATGGTGTTTCCGGCTAGTGGGTGTGGCTCACCCCAGCCCTTCTCCAGCACCTCCCCGACCCATGGCTTAGGAAGGCTTAGGTGTAGGCTTGAGTCATAGGGCGGGTGTAGGTGTGCAAACTCCGTGGAGTCGAAAACGAATGCTTCCCTAGGCCCTTGCGCGGCTGAAGGGTCAAGTACAAGGGCCCGCGCACCAGGAACTGAGACGATGCTCAAATCTTCCCCCACGTAGGGCAGGCTGAAGATTTTTTCCGCCAACAAGTTGTACACGTTGGTTGGGGGGTTTTGTGTAAGTTGCTGGTGGGGCATCCCCTTTCTCGTCAAAGGTTTCTCACCCTCTCTACGCGGTAGCCCTAGGACTGGTGTCCAAAGACTTGGAAGATGCGCCACCCGCCGCCACCCATCTGATAGGTTTACCCTCTCAATTTCCTCTATGTGAAAATAGTGGTCGAGGACAGCTTCCCTCTCCATGGCCAGCGGCGGGCTACAGTAGTCCTCCTCAACCCACACACCCAGCCCTGATGACGGCTCATACCTGGCGTTCCGGAGCGAGTAGTCCAAGGCCTTGCCGAAAGGCTGCATAGAAACGATCTCCCCCAAGTCGAGGACATCTCTCAGCTGCCTTAGCGTTTTCCAAGCAAACCCGGCCCTCACAAGATAGTGCGCCATCACAACTATCCCGCGGTTAGCTGATTTAAGCCTTAGCTGACATAAACGTAACTAGGTGGCGGAGTACAGCCATATAGATTATATCTTGGACACTCCAGCTTAACACGGTTGAAGGAAGTAGAGCCGTCGCCAGGGCCCCTGCTAAGCCAGCAGACGCGAATAGAATGGGTATGCCTCTCTGTCTCAAACCTTGAGAACTCGGTCAAATTCTACACCGACGTTATCGGTCTAAGGCACATCTCCTACCTGGATGAAAAAGTGGTTCTGGGAACGGGGTCGGGGCCACCTCTTGTGGTTTTGGTTGAAAAACCTGGAGCGGCCCCCAAGCCGGAGAACCGCCGCGGGCTTTACCACTTTGCCCTCCTGATGCCCAGCCGGAAGGACCTTGCCCGCGTCCTCGTCAGGCTGGCCGAGTTCTGGGATATTGATGGCGCCTCAAACCACATCGTAAGCGAGGCCATCTACCTCAGAGACCCCGACGGCCACGGCATAGAGATTTACGCCGACAGGCCAAGAGCCAGTTGGCGTGTTCTTGAGAGCGTAGGGCTTTACATGGCTACCCTGCCGTTGGATATCGACTCACTCCTCACAGAGCTTCGGGGTGAGGGTAGGAGCGTGGCTGTCAGCGGGGATTGGAAAGCCCCAGCGGAGACTAGGATAGGCCATGTACACCTGCATGTTTCGAGGCTTGAGAAGGCTGAGAAGTTCTACCACGAGCTTGTCGGGTTTGACATAACTCTGAGATATGGGGGTTCAGCTCTCTTCATGTCGGCCGGCGGATACCACCACCACATAGGAGCCAACATCTGGGCCGGCGTAGACGCACCCCCACCATCCCCGCACCATGTAGCCCTCGAAAGCTTCGCCATAAACCTCCACCAGCATGAAACACTTCAAGCATTGAGGCAGAGGTTGGAGGAGAAAGGGTTGAGGACCTACGACGGCCTGCTCAACTCTTTCGAGAACTACATTGGGTTTACGGCCGAGGACTTTGACGGAAACAAGGTCGAGTTCGTTGTTAGTCGGCTGAGATGAGGACTAGGGCGATTATCGCTAAAGCCGCTCCAACCAGCTGGCGCGTGCTCAGCGTCTCCCCCAGCAGTATGAAGGCGAGGAACATCGTGACAAGTGGATAGAGGGAGGTCACCACCACGACGACTGAGGACGGGTTCAGGTTCAGGGCTACGTAGAAAGTAAAGGCGCCTGCGAAACCCAGAGCCCCCGCCAGCAAAGCGAATACATACGGCAACCCCTGCGGGGCAAGCGAGGGCCTTGATAACACTATGAAGATTATTGCGGTAGCCATGTGTCCTATGGCCGCTATGGCTGTTGTTTCGCGCCACCCAAGAGTAGTAGAGGCAACTCTTGTAATAACGCCCCAGACGCCCCACAGCGCCAACGTAAGCAACGCCACCAAAAGCCACCTAACATCCATGCCCCGACATGCTTAGCGGCCCTAGATTACTGTTTCCACAATTCTTCCGCGGTGTCCTGCGTAAAAAGGGAAAGCCTAAATTTCTCTAGAAAAAGCCTGCATGCATGAACGTAAGGATAGCCTACTGTGTTCCATGCGGACACCTTCCCCAAGCAATGGAGCTTGCCAAAAACCTCCTCAGCAGGTATGGGCAGCGACTGAACAAAAACTTCTCCATCACACTAGACACCACAGACAGCGGCATCTTCGAAGTCTACATCGACGGCGTAAAAGTCTTCTCAAGACATGAACAGCGAAGATTCCCAACACCCGACGAAATCACTGAACAAATAGAAAAACGCCTCCAAGAAGCTAAGACAAGCCGATAAGACCCAGCTTAAGCCAACAACGCCCCCGTCACGAGTAGAATGCTTTAGTAAGGTGTGTTCTCCACGATGTATAAGTAATACGTGTGCAATGGTGGAAATCCTAACAACGTTGGCGTAGATCTTCAAACAGTCATAGTGGGGCCAACGGATTCATATGTTATCGAGTGGCGCGTCCCTTCAGAGGGTAACTTCCTCCTCGTCAACTGCCCTCTACCTCGAAAGGCTCAAACCCCTTAACTATAATTAATGCTTTTAAATCGTAGAGAAAAGGCCTAATCACCTCCCACTCACCATCACTAACCTCCCTAAACCCCATACAAAATGAATTAAGAAAGAGGCCCAAATAGTTTTGAGACCGTTTCATTTTTAAGTTAGCGGTTATCTATTATACTAGATGATGCCAACGTTTCATCTGTCAGGGTTTTTTGACGAGATTTTGGAGAGATATGACGGGGAGGCTCGGTTCCGAATGTTTGTAGAGGGCAGGTGGGTTGAGTCCTTTGACAAAACCTATTTTGAGCTTCATACTCCGATAGACGGCTCGCTTCTAGGATATATTCCGAAGGCCGGCGTCGAGGATGTTGAGAAGGCTGTAGGTGTTGCTAGGAGGGAGCAGAGGAAGATTAGGGATCTGGCGGCCATTGAGAGGATTGAGGTTTTCAGGCAGGCGGCTCAGGTTTTGGAGGAGAGGATGGGGGATTTTGTAACGGCGCTTGTCCATGAGGCGGGGAAGCCTAGAAGGGATGCCGAGGGGGAGGTAAGTGCCACAGCGTTGAGGCTCAAACTTACGATGGAGGAAGTTAAGAAGATTTCCGGAGAATACATCCCCGGCGACTGGTCAGACGACACACGGGGGAAGATCGCGGTTGTCATACGGGAGCCTGTTGGTGTTGTGGCCGCCATAAGCCCCTTCAACTACCCGCTATTTATACAGGCTGCGAAGGTAATACCCGCACTCCTCGCCGGTAACAGCGTGGTGTTGAAACCCGCCAGCTCAACACCTCTCTCGGCGTTGATGTTTGCCCGAATACTGCAGGAGAGCGGAATCCCTAACGGCTGCCTTAACGTCATAACAGGTCCAGGAAGCATAGGCATGAAGCTGGTAGAACATCCACATGTAAGCTTGGTATCCTTTACGGGGAGCACAATGGCCGGGAAGGAGATTAGTAGGGCTGCTGAAGTTAAGCGCCTTCATCTAGAGCTCGGCGGCAAGGCGGTCGCAATAGTGTTGTCTGACGCCGATATAGGGCTTGCCGCGAGGAAATGTGTTGAAGGGGCGTTTAGAAACGCGGGGCAGAGATGCGACGCGGTAAGCCTTGCACTAGTTGAAGAGGGTGTCGCTGACTTGTTTGTTGAGAAGGTTTTGGAGGAAGCTGGTAAGTGGACTGTGGGAGACCCGAGAGGGGATGACGTCAAAATGGGGCCGTTAATTAACAGCAGCCAGGTTGAAAGAGTACACAGGCTTGTTGTTGACGCTGTCGAGAAAGGCGCTAAACTGCTGATGGGTGGCAGGTTTGAGGGCAACTACTACCAGCCCACTGTATTAGACTATGTTCCGAGGGAGGCTGAGATTATGTGGGAGGAGATATTCGGCCCTGTCCTGCCAATCGCCAGGGTCAGGGACGTGGGGGAGGCGCTGGAGATCGCCTCCGCACAGAGGTATGGGCTGGACAGCTGCGTGTTCACCAACAACTTTTACAGGATGTGGTCTGTTGCGAAGAGGCTGCAGGTCGGCTCCGTAACAGTTAACGACATGCCAAGACACGGCGTAGGATACTTCCCCTTCGGCGGAGTCAAGGAGTCAGGCATAGGAAGGGAGGGCATAGGATACTCAATAGACGAGATGACGGTACTCAAAACCATAGTCTTCAACCTCGAACCCATCGGCTACGTCAAAAAGAAACGGACAGAACTAATGTAAGCTTCACCCTAGATAGCCAAGGCGATGCAGCCAACCACTTGCATGAAACAATTGACCTTCTCATCAAAAATCCTCAACATCTCCGTAAAATGCGAAATAACGTCATTAGAGTAACTTAGTTAGTAGATAGTTGTGACTTCTAGCTACTTTTAATCTCTTTCAAAGCCTCTTGAGCGGTCAAACCCATGTGTATAATTTTCCCAATTGCCCTAGCCATACCTGATGGATCTTTATGCTGCCATACATTTCTACCAAACGCGACCCCGGCTCCACCGGCTTTGACACATCCTTCAACCCATTTAAGCACCTCATACTCGTCTTCCGCCTTAGGACCACCCATTATAACAACTGGCTTAAAGCATGATTCCACAACCAGCTTAAAACTTTCAACACTGCCGGTATAGGGGATCTTGACAAAATCACCTCCGATTTCCGCCCCAATCCGTGCAGC
>Ga0079998_113314_pt1 | contig 47483 bp, 49 predicted proteins | sample PerSpoBPS_BMetaG_FD_69201 | JGI IMG/M metagenome (GOLD analysis project Ga0079998, IMG submission 69201) | Thermal spring microbial communities from Yellowstone National Park, Wyoming, USA - Perpetual Spouter B (PS_B) MetaG (SPADES assembly)... | ecosystem: Environmental > Aquatic > Thermal...
CGCTCCTCCGGCCGCGCCGCGAGGATATGCGCCGAGGGGGTCTGCGCCGTGAAGACGCGGGGATGGACCATCTACTTCAAGCCGGTGAAGATGGAGGCGGGAAAAGCCGGCGAAGCCAAAGAGAAGTGGATAGTGGCCAAAAGCCCTGAGGAGCTTGAGGCTTGGCTTTCTAAGGCCGGCTCTGCCTACGTGGCTCCGGCGTTGTTCTTCACCGGCGGCGGGGTGGAGCTCCGCGTTGTTGCCGTCTCCGAGGCCGTGGTTGCGGAGGTTGGGAGGCGGCTGGAGGCTGGCAGAGGCGCCAGCGGAGTCCAGTACGACGCCCTGGCCGCCTCCGCCAGACGCGGAGTCTTGACGGCCGCTAAGGTAGGCGATGTGGCGAGGCTGTGGAAGGCGTATGTAGAGGGGGTGGAGTCTTACTTGACTGACCCAGCTAAACAAGAGGAGCTTAGGCGCGAGGCGGAGAAGTGGATAAAGACGCTGAGGCTGAACACAACGGCGGAGGAGGCAGTGGCGAGAGGCTTGGAGATGCTGGAGGCGTTGCGAGACACTGGGCTGTTTGACGCGTTGAGGTCTATGGCTCAGCGGCTTGAGAAAGCCGGCGTGGAGTCTGTGGAGAAGATGCTGAAGGCGCTGGAGGGCGGAGAGTTCTGGCTAGAGACGACGCCTACAGGCAAGACGATAAAGATCTGCGGAGAGAAGTGTGTCTCCGTTAAGCAACGCGGCATGCACGAATTAGCTCTTGAGGTGCCCTCGGTAGAGGTGCAGATTCCGCGCCTTCTGCCGGAGGAATACGTCAAACGCCTCCACATCGGCTGGCTGGCGTCAGACGAATCACGTGAACCACGAGGCTTCGCAATAATGAGCACAACACAGCTCTGGCAACTTTATGCATGGCTCATCACAAAGTCGGGAAGAATAAGAATACACGCACCTTATATAGTACTAAAGAAGAAAGGGATATCGACAGAGCTATATGCATTTTCAAGAGATTTACGGCTGGTTAGCGGAGGTTCAACGCTGTCTGCAACCGAGAATGGACGGGTGATTTACCAGATGCCGCTGGAGGGCCGGGATATTAAGAACTCTACGATTAAGCTTGTCCTTGAGCATCTCGACGCCGGGGATCCTTTGCCGCTGGTGGCGTATTACCTCGGCGACGGCGTCGTGAGGAGTGATAGGTTGATTATATCTGTGTCTAACAAACTGATGCATCTCTTTGAGGGGAGAGACGTCAGCTTCCACATAAAGCAGAAAGTGGTTGTCTTTCGGCTTGCCCCCGAGCTGTATGCTAGGGCCATCGCGGAGCTGTATCTCTCCGGCGTCGGGGTGTTGCTTGACGCTTTGCATTCTCATAAGTGGTTTGCGTTTAAGAGGCTGGCGGCGCAGAACCTCGCCGGGTTCCAGCTGGCCGGCCGATACGTAAAGCTGTCTTTGGCCAGGGGCCTGAGGGGCAGAGTGCTATTTAGGACTAAGGGGGAGGCGGAGAGGTACGCAGAGGCGGCGCGGAGAGAGCTGGAGAAACTAGGCATAGACTCCGTGCCTAAGATCACTTCGGGCGTATATTACCAGGTGGTATTCGACGAAGAAACGTTGACGCGGCTGGCGGAGGTAGACGAAGCCGTAAAGCTGGCCATCGAGAGGCTGGAGGCTCTCTCTACGCCGCGCATTGCCCCCAAGCCCATAGTTGCAACGAGGTTAGATGCAAAACCCGAGAGACCAGTCAAGCCGAAAGCCGCGGCGAAGCGCGAAGAGAGGCCGAAAACCACGGCGCCAAAGGCTGTGGATAGGGTCGTATTCCAGCTCGTGGATGGATCTGCGTCGATGAGGCTGAGGCTGACGTATGTAATGAAAGGGGGGAAGAAGATGCCCACTGTAAATGCCGTGGCGCGGTTTTCTGTGTTGGAGGAGGCTGAGGAGTTAATGCGGCGGCTTAGGCTTTCCGGCATAAACGCCTCAGTAATAAGCAAAGGTGCCTCCCGCTTCGAGGTGGTGGTGCCGAAAGACGAGCTAGAAAAACTTACGCCGGAGGAGAAAGAAGCCGTAAAGCGGTACCTTGAACACGTGGCACAGACCGGAGACGAGGAGAAGAAGAAGACGGCAGAAGAGGCGCTACGCCGCTTTGACTTCGGCGCCAAGGCGGTCGACATAGGCGGGGTCAGGCTCAAGCTTGTGCGTTATGAGAGGAAGAGTAAGGGCGTTAGGGCTGAGAAATACGGTGATCCACGGCTGATTGCAGAGATCAAGACGGCGCTGGAGAGAAGGCTGAGAGAAATGCTGGGAGACGAGTATGAGCAGTGGAGAGACCACGTAAAAACCACCGAGGAAGGAAGACGCCTAGTAATAACACATCAACTGCTCCAAAGACTCACACAAAACCCCAACACCACCAAACTAAACGAAAAAACTTAAAAACACACAAAAACAAAGATACGGCCCGCGAACCACTACACCGGCTCCGGATAAAACATGCAGGGGCGAAGCCCTGCGTCGGCCTCGTAGCGACCCCGCGAGACAGCGGGAGGTCCCGGGTTCGAATCCCGGCCGGGGCTTCAGCGAGGTTTTCCTCCGCCAAATCCGGCAGGAGGCTTCACTTTCTCCCAGACGCAACAAACGACATGCATCCCTGGGGGCCTCCGCCGTGGAGCTGGCGAAGTTTTGAAGCAATACGCCACAGGTTAGGTTTCCCGTGGAGCGGCACAGCGTTGTTAACCCGCAGGTGTGAACGCGGGTCTGAACATCAAGGAATCGGGGTGTCAAGCATGTCCTGCTCCTGTAGGCAACCCGCCTAAAACAGCAACACTCTTATAATCCTGCGTGCGATCCATCTTTTAATTTGGAGTATGTAGAGTATAAGCGCCGCTGTGAATAGTATGTTCAAAACCCAGGACACTGGTCTCAGAATCTGCAGGGCTGGGTCTAGGTCTATCGGCGGGTTCAGCGCGCTACGCAGGACCTGTGTAGCTGTGTAGTAGATTTGGGGCCCCGCCAGGGGGATTACGGCGAGCACTAGGGATAGGGACAGCATGAACCCCACTACGCCGTTCCACAGCAACGGCTCCGGGGCTGTGGTTACGCCTAGCGTAAGTGCTATTGCGTAGACCGTGGTGAAGACCGCGATGCCTAGGTAGAGCTTCATGTATCCCGCAACCTCTCTATCAACCACTCGATTACGTGGCTGTGGGCGGTGCCAGCTTTCCTGGGCAGTTCCTCTAGGCATTTCTTAAAGGCTTCCATGAAGTAGATAGGCGATTTATTTATATGTTTCACATAGGAGATGTGGAGTTGAAGATTTGGCCTCTAGACGCCACCTACACCGTCGTCGGCGGCGTGCCGGAGGTGCGGATTTTCGGCATTTCAGAGGGCTCGGAGAGGGTGGTTGTTGTGGACAGGCGCTTCAGGCCGTACTTCTACCTGGACTGCCCCGTCTGCGACGCGGCGGCGGTTAAGGCTTCGCTCTCCCGCGTCGCTCCGGTGGGGGCTGTGGAGGTTGTGGAGAGGAGGTTTCTGGGCCGCCCCAGGAGGTTCCTCAAGGCGGTTGCCAAAATACCGGAAGACATAAAGAAGCTTAGGGAGGCGGCGCTGGCTGTGCCAGGCGTCTCCGGCGTGTACGAGGCCGACATACGTTTCTACATGCGTTACATGATAGACAAGGGCGTGGTCCCCTGTGGCTGGAACATCGCAGAGGTGGAGGAGGCGGGCAGGCTGGGTCACCTCCCCCAATACGTAGTAAAGGAGTGGAGAGGCATCTCCCCGGGGTTTCCACCGGCACTCCGCGTCTTGGCGTTTGACATAGAGGTGTACAACGAGAGGGGCTCCCCTGACCCAGCCCGGGACCCCGTTATTCTCATCGCTGTCAAGACCGGCGAGGGCAAGGAGGAGGTTTTCGAAACCTCTGGGGACGATAGGGATGCGCTACGCGGTTTTGTGGAGTTTGTCAGGTCGTATGACCCCGACGTGGTTGTTGGGTACAACTCCAACAACTTCGATTGGCCCTACCTAGCAGAGCGCGCGAGGACGGTGGGGGTTCCGCTCAGGTTAGATAGGCTCGGCGGGTTGCCCCAGCAGAGCGTGTATGGGCACTGGTCTGTGGTTGGCAGGGCCAACGTGGATCTCTACAACATAGTGGAGGAGTTCCCCGAGATCAAGCTCAAGACGCTTGACCGCGTCGCGGAGTACTTCGGCGTTATGAAGAGGACGGAGCGCGTCCTCATCCCCGGCCACAAGATCTATGAATACTGGAACGACCCAAGCAAAAGGCAGTTGCTCAGGCAGTACGTCCTAGACGACGTGAGGTCGACGCTTGGGCTTGCAGATAAGCTCCTGCCGTTTCTGATACAGCTCTCCGCCGTGTCGGGCCTTCCCCTCGACCAAGTGGCCGCGGCCAGCGTGGGCAACAGGGTGGAGTGGATGCTTCTGCGCTACGCCTACCGCATGGGCGAGGTGGCGCCCAACAGGGAGGAGCGGGAGTATGAGCCGTATAGAGGCGCAATAGTTCTGGAGCCGCGGCCCGGCTTATACGACGACATTTTGGTGCTGGACTTCTCCTCTATGTACCCAAACGTCATGATGAGGTACAACCTCTCGCCGGATACCTACCTAGAGCCGGGGGAGCCGGACCCCCCTGACGGCGTTGTGGTTGCGCCAGAGGTGGGCCATAAGTTCAGAAAAAGCCCGCCGGGCTTCGTCCCGCAGGTTCTCAGGGAGCTTGTGGCCCTTAGGAAGGTGGCTAGGGAGGAGATGAGGAAATACCCGCCTCACTCGCCCGGATACCGGGTGCTCGACGAGAGACAGAGAGCACTTAAGGTAATGGCCAACGCCATGTACGGCTACCTGGGCTGGGTGGGGGCGAGGTGGTATAGGAGGGAGGTGGCGGAGTCCGTAACCGCCTTTGCCAGGGCCATACTGAGGGATGTCATTGAGCAGGCGAGGAAGATGGACATAGTCGTTATCTACGGCGACACGGACAGCCTCTTTATCAAGAGGGGCGGAGACGTCGAGAGACTTATGAGATATGTGGAGGAGCAGTACGGGATTGAGATCAAGGTGGATAAGGAATACGTCAGGGTGCTTTTCACCGAGGCCAAGAAGAGATACGCCGGTTTGCTGAGAGACGGCCGGGTGGACATCGTGGGTTTTGAGGTGGTGAGGGGGGACTGGAGCGAACTAGCCAAAGAAGTACAACTGAAGGTGGTTGAGATTATACTTACGTCTAGAAACGCCGCAGAGGCAAGACAGAACGTAATAAAATACGTAAAAGACGTCATCACGAAGCTGAAAGGATACCAGTTCGAAATAGATGACCTCATCATATGGAAGACGCTCGATAAGGAGCTTGAGGAGTACAAGGCACATCCTCCTCACGTAAGCGCCGCGTTGCTCCTCAAAAAGCGAGGCTACAGGGTGGGGAAGGGAACCACCGTAGGGTACGTGGTGGTTAAGGGAGGGGAGAAGGTGTCTGAGAGGGCCGTGCCGTATATCCTGCTTGACGACCCTAAGAGAATCGACGTGGACTATTACGTGGAGAAGCAGATAATCCCCGCCGCGTTGAGAATCGCCGAGGTTGTGGGCGTGAAGGAGGGCGACCTCAAAACAGGCAGGGCTGAAAAATCGCTACTGGACTTTTTGTAGTTGTTCAAATGTCAATATTTTCATATCTTCAGGGACCTTGGTCAGCGGCCCCACCCTTGCAGTTACAATCAACTTAACGCCCTTCTTAGCCGCTAGGTCGACGATTCTCTGCGTAGTTATTCCGTCCATGACGACGGCATATACAGAATCGCCTGTGGCGGCTAGGAAGTCGGGTAGTTCTCTGACCGGCATCTTCTTCAGCAACGTCCAGTTGGCGTCGTAGATCTCCGCCTCCAGGGTGCCGAGCATCTCCTCTATCTTTTTGGCTATGTCAAAGGGGAACTGCGGCATGGCCTCCTGCGGCTGGGCCGGCGGTTGCGCCGGCGGAGGAGGAGGGGGGGTCTCTGTCTTCTCTCCAGCCGCCTTCTGTTGCGCCAGCCACTCCTCCAGAGTCATCTTGTTTCTGATGGCTTTAGCTATTTCTTTGGCTGTTAGTTGCTCCACCTCTTTTCCTGGCGGCGCGCGGGCGACGTAATCTATGTGGGCCACCTTCATCAGCTCCTTAAGCACCAACTCGCCGCCTTTATCGCCGTCTATAAACACCGTGACGGACTTCTTTTTGCTGAGGTCTATTATTGTCTGCGGTATCCCTCTGCTTATGCCTTCTAGAGCTATGACGTTTCTGTATCCGTGCTTGACTAGGTTCACCACGTCGGCTCTTCCCTCTACTATGATTATGGAGTCGGACTTGTCGACGTCTGGGCCTGCCGGAAGCTTCTCGGGTCCGTATTCGACTACCTCCGCCTTGGCTACGTCCTCCTTCAGCTTGTCGATTATTTCTTTCGTATCTGGCAAGATCTCCTCCTCTATTAGCTTGACGAGCTCCCTGGCTCTGTCTACAATTCTTTTCCTCTTCTCTTCACGGAGATCTCTGATCTCTAGCACCTTTACCGAGGCGGGGTAGGGCCCCACCCTCTCGACGCTTTCAATAAGTGCGGCTATTAGGGCGGTTTCGTATCTGTCTAGGTTGCTTGGGATGTATATCTTGGCCTTTGTCTTGCCGTTTTTCTCAACTATGTCGACCTCTATCCTCCCCACGCGGCCCATCATCTGGAGCTCCCTCAAGTCCATGTCTTTGCCGAGCAGGCCCTCTGTTTGGGAAAACAGCGCGCCTATTATGTCGGATTTGTCCACGCCGCCGTTTACCTCCATCTGCGCTACGATCATGTACTTCGCTACTATGGTTAAGGCTCCCATGGCTGCCCTCTAGGTTCTTCTTTAAAACTGTTTTCCCCAAAAATTTAAACCCCCACCCCGTTTCAAGCGATGCTCAGGTTACTGCGGCAGGTGGGCGACGTGGTGAATAAGGCGCTTAAATACGCGCTTGACTTGGTACAGCCCGATGTCCCAGTTTTGGAAATATGTGAAAAGGTGGAGGCCTTCATCAGGTCCAACGACGCGAGGCCGGCGTTCCCAGTCAACATAAGCATAAACGAGGTGGCGGCGCACTACACGGCGAAGCGGGGGGACAATTTGCTGGTTCCGAAGACGGGTCTCGTGAAGATCGATGTGGGGGCTCAACGCGACGGCTACATCGTCGACGCGGCGGTGACGGTGGCTTTGGGCCCGGTCTTTACAAACTTGGCTAAAGCCGCGAGAGCTGCCCTTGAAGCTGCGTTGAACGCGGCGAAGCCGGGGGTCAGGGCGTGGCAGGTGGGCGATGCCGTGGAGCGCACTATCAAGAACTACGGCTTCAACCCCATATATAACCTCACCGGGCACAAAATCGAGCGTTACTTACTACATGCGGGGTACGTAATACCTAACTACCCGGATAAGTCGGCGTCTCAATCTCTTTCCCCCGGCGATGTATACGCGGTGGAGCCCTTCGCGACCAATGGGGAGGGCTACGTGACAGACGGGAGGGAAGTCACGATATACCGCTTGGCGAGGATGAGACACAAGGTTTTTCAGCCGCTGATAGATGTGGTGAGCTCGGAGGCGGGGCCCTTGCCTTTTACACCCCGCTGGTTCCCGCAGATAGACGACGCCACAATCGCGATGGCGTTAAAGGCGGGGGTGTTGCACGGCTACGAAGTTCTTATCGAGAGGACAAGAGGTTTTGTGGCGCAGTTTGAAGACACGGTGTATGTGGGGGAGGACTCCGTGGTGCCTCTGGCTAGAACTCTCGACCTGCTCTGACCTCCGCCCTAAAGGGTTCTCCCTAGTTCTGCATCGACGCGCGCCAGGCGTTAGAAAAGTTTTTATATACACAATTTTTGTCAAGCCATGAGTCAGGCAGTATTAACCCAAATAGGTGGCGTGCCGGTGCTCGTGTTGAAGGAGGGCACTCAGAGGGCTTTTGGAAAAGAGGCGTTGAGGCTGAATATAATGATTGCCAGAGCCATAGCCGAGGTTATGAGAACCACGCTCGGCCCGAAGGGCATGGACAAGATGCTCATTGACTCCCTCGGCGACATCACCATCACCAACGACGGCGCAACGATCCTGGACGAGATGGACGTCCAGCACCCCATCGCCAAACTGCTGGTGGAGATATCGAAGTCCCAGGAGGAGGAGGCCGGCGACGGCACAACCTCCGCCGTGGTGCTGGCGGGCGCTCTGCTGGAGGAGGCTGAGAAGCTTCTGGAGAAGAACATCCACCCCACCGTTGTGGTAGGCGGATTCAAGAAGGCCCTTGACGTGGCGGCTGAGCACCTCCGAAAGGTTGCGGTCCCGGTGAATAGGACAGACGCGGAGACTTTGAAGAAGATAGCCATGACCTCGATGGGCGGCAAGATCTCCGAGACTGTGAAGGAGTATTTTGCAGACTTGGCTGTGAAGGCCGTGTTGCAGGTTGCCGAAGAGAGAAACGGCAAGTGGTATGTGGATCTTGACAACATCCAGATCGTGAAGAAGCACGGCGGCTCCCTCCTCGACACGCAGCTTGTCTATGGCATAATTGTGGACAAGGAGGTGGTGCACGCCGCGATGCCTAAGAGGGTTGTAAATGCGAAGATCGCGCTTCTTGACGCTCCTCTTGAGGTGGAGAAGCCGGAGATCGATGCCGAGATCAGGATCAACGACCCCACTCAGATGAGGGCGTTTCTGGAGGAGGAAGAGAAGATCCTCAAGAGCTACGTGGATAAGCTCAAGGCGCTTGGCGTTACTGCCCTGTTTACGACGAAGGGAATTGACGACATTGCCCAGTACTACCTCGCCAAAGCCGGCATCCTTGCCGTGAGGCGCGTGAAGCGTAGCGACATCGAGAAGCTTGTTAGGGCGACCGGTGCCAGGCTGGTGACAAACATCGAGGACTTGACTGAGGCCGACCTCGGCTTCGCCGGGCTTGTTGAGGAGCGGCGTGTTGGCGATGAGAAGATGGTGTTTGTGGAGCAGTGTAAGAACCCGAGGGCGGTGTCTATCCTGGTGAGAGGCGGCTTCGAAAGACTTGTTGACGAGGCGGAGCGGAACCTAGATGACGCGTTGTCTGTGGTGGCCGACGTGGTGGAGGAGCCCTACATCTTGCCTGCTGGCGGCGCCGCCGAGGCTGAGGCGGCTAAGGCCGTGAGGGCCTTCGCGCCTAAGGTGGGCGGCAGGGAGCAGTACGCCGTGGAGGCTTTTGCAAGGGCGCTTGAGGCCATCCCGAAGGCTCTTGCAGAGAACGCGGGTCTCGACCCCATTGACATATTGACTGAGCTGACTCACAAACATGAGCAACCTGACGGCTGGCGATACGGCCTTGACGTGTACCAGGGCAAGGTTGTGGAGATGATGGCTCTTGGGCTCATTGAGCCGCTTACGGTGAAGCTCAACGCGTTGAAAGTCGCCGTTGAGGCGGCTTCCATGATCCTGCGTATCGACGAGATCATCGCCGCCTCTAAGCTGGAGAAAGAGGAGAAAGAGAAGAAGGAGGAGAAGAAGGAAGAGTTCGACTAGTTTTTTAAATTACTTTTCTTGCTAGTAATAATATTGCTATTACTGTAATTGTTAGTATTATGTCTTTTGTCACTATAAAGTGAGGCAGTATTATCGATAGGGAGGTGGCTGTGATTACGATTTTTGACCTGGTCCTCAGCGCCGCATATCTGGCTTTAAAGAAGGGGGCCGAGGCGACTATGGGTTTCTTCTCCTTCTTGGCTACGGGGTCTTCTATTTGGGGCTCCGCCAGCGCTCTGTAGATGATCTCATCTGCAGTGTAGAGGTCTTTCAAGGTGGCGAGGTATCTGCGGGCGGCGGCTTCTCTCTCTGGGTTTGACAAGAGCTTTCTCGTTTTTTCCAAGGTCTTTTTGTGTATCTTCTCTGCTAGGAGGATGCTTGAGATCAATACAGCTACTGCGAGATATTTAAAGGCGGGGCTCGCCAGCAACGCCAACCCGCTTAGGAGTACGCTGGCCATGGCAGATGAGGCGAGTACAAGGACCAGCTTATTATACGCCTTCTCATGTATCTCTTGGATTCTGTGCGCTATGTATTCACTTAACATAGATCCCCACGACCCGCCTCTCTATGACAGCCCCATACCGCTTGGCAAGCTGTATGATGGCTGTGTTTTTCACCTCTGTATATCTCTCTAGTCTCCTCAACGCCTCTTCTACCGTAGCTGAGTGCATAGTTGCGAACGTCTGGAGCCCCATCTCTGTGGCTGTTTTAAACGCATGGAAGTGATCCTCATACTGCAACTCACCTATGAAAACCAGGTCTATGTTTCTGTTTAGAGATGCGTAGATCTGCCTCGCCTTGTTCACGTCGCGTATCTTGATCTGGTTTTTGTCTGGGTCCTCCTCAAGCTCATCTGCCTCGTCTATGTAGACCCGTTGCAAGTTGCCGGGAATTACGTCGTCAAGTGCGGCTAGTAGGGTGGTCTTGCCGCTACCCGGCGGCCCTGCCACCACTATATGCCTCCCCTCCTTTAAAGCTACAAAGATCTCCGCCAGTTGCTCACGCGTTAGGAAGCCGCTCTCCATCAGTTGACGCAGGGTGATCTTGCCCCTGTGTATGCGGATGTAAGCTTGTGGGTTCGGGACGATGGGGGGCAGGTCCAGCGATATTCTCATTCTTATCTTGCCAAACCGCAGGCCGTATCTAAACGAGGGGTTTGCTGTGGTGAGTTCTATCCCCTTCATCTGAGCGAGCTTTAACAAGCTTTTTATCGTGGCGCTGTCCGCCGTTTTCGAGGTCTTGAACTTACCGCTTCTCTTCGTTACGTAGATCGGCCGGCCCGGCACCAGCAGGATATCCTCCACCTCGTCTTCGACTAGGTCGGCGATCTCTTGGAGGCCTACTGTGGCCAAAGTTGCTCTCACGGCGATTTCGGCGTTTATTTTTGTGAAGAGCTCGTAGCGCAGTTGCAATGTTGTGTCTACGTCTTTGCTGAAGATTCTTGACGACAGGGCCACTACGTCTCGCATCTCCTCCTCGGCGAAGGCGCAGAGGCCCTTCTCGAGACATGCGTGTTTACACTCAACGCATTCCACTATTCGGGCCAGGAGATGTGGAAAGTTACTCTTGAGCAACATGCCGCCTTAGTTTTGTAACCGTGTCTCTTATACTGAACTTACTTATGTTAAGCAGTAGAGCTATCTGTTGCTTGTGGATGTGGTAGCCCGTCTTCTCTGCGGCCATGTAGACAAGAGCCGCGGCCAGCACCCTCGGGTTTTTGCCCTGGTACACCCGCTTATCTAGACCTTGAAAAGTTGACAACGCAACGCGTTCAAGATCCGGGCGGCCCAGCTCCCTCGCTATTTTGGCTACGTAGAACCTCACCAACTCGCTGTATTTCCTTTTGACCGTCTCCTTCGTTTCTCCCTGGAGAAATACGAGGAGGCGGCTTTCCCTCCTCAACGGCATTTCAAGTTTCACCCTTGGCAGAACAAGCTCGTATCCAACTACTGTTCCGCAGTCGGTACACACATACTCGCCGTTTTCATTCAGTATTATTTTGTCAGACTTACAATACGGACAAATCACGTATCGATGGTTTTTTCGATGTATTAAACTCATAGATTATATCTTACTCTATGAAGAGAGGGTTGGCTCAAAGTTTTGCTCATCAGCTCCCTCGCTATTTTGGCTACGTAGAACCTCACCAACCATAAATACACAGTTTAAGATGCCGATTTTCAATGCAAAAAGGTGAGGAAAAGTGGTTAGATTAGTCTCACGTATTCTTTCGCCGCCGTGGCGAATGCTAATAGCCCCTTGGGGCGGTACACTTCTCTTATCCTGTCTTCGTATGTCTCGTATCGCTTAAACTCCAGCTCTAGCCTGACCTCCTCCACAGATCCGTTTTGGGCGCAGTATGCCTTCGACGCGGCGAGCGAGAGACACGTCTCAGAGCCGTCCACTGCCACATACACCTCCACCATATACGGGTGGAGGATGTTCATCGGCCTCTGCCTCACCACATCAACCATCCACGGAAACCTCCTCAACACCTTGGCAATCTCCACCAGCCTCTCCCTAAGATCCAGCCACTTCTTAACCCACTCCACGCCGAAGGCTTGTAACTCCGGCCACTTCTTCAACAACTCTTCCGCCGGGTCGGGCGGCCGGGGCTACTCACTAAGCCTCTCCATCGTCTCTCTTCTAATTCTCAGCGGTTTTCTTTGCGTATAGTTGTTTTTAAACCGGCGCATGGAGATGTGGCGTAGATGTGGAGAAGCCGCCTCAGCCGCGGCGCTTTATTCTGTATACAGCGGCCTCTACTCGGAGGCCGTTGTCTCCTCCGTCGCCTCGGCTGTGGCGCTTGTGGACGTGGGCCGGTTTAGGGAGGCTGTTGAGTATGTGCAGAAGGCCGCCAAGGCGTTGTACGAGGCGGCTAAGGAGGCGTTCGAGAAAGTGAAGGTGACGGTTCAGCGCCTCGTGGAGCTGTTTGTGGAAGCCGTCACGAGGGTGTTGGCTTGGGTGGATGAGCACAAGGCCTATCTCTTCCTCATGGCCGCCGTGGCGGCTGGGGTGGTTGCGCTGAGCGTTGCGTTGAATCTGTGGGGTATGATCGAGCTTGATAAGCTGGCGTATGTGGCGTCTCTGACGCCGTTTGTACCCGCCGGCGTCAAGGAGCATCCACGGGAGGAGGTGTTCAACATCTTAAGGAGCGCCCCCAACCCGTATGAGGAGTTCAAGAAAATCGCCAGGGAGGCTAACGCCGGGAGGGTGAAGTTGGCTGAGCCTTGGGAGTCGTTGAGGGTGTTGATACTGCCGACGCCTTCTGAGGAGAGTAGGCTTATGAAGGGCAAGGCGTATAGAGAACTTGATGAGAGGAAGAAGAAGGCCCTCTTCTACGCCGTCCTTGCGTTGGAGGAGGCCTTCGGCGTTTACAGATCTGCATTGAAAGAGGTTGTGGAGGGGCTTGGGAAGGCGGTGCAGAGGGTGGAGGTGGGCGAGGAGCCGTTCAGGCGGGTTGTGTACATGGCTGACCTCGGCCGTCTAACACAGCTGGCGGAGGAGGAGGGCAAGGCCTTCGAAGACGCCTTGAAGATCCTCAGGAAGCGGCTGAATGAATACGCAGTCAGGCACGTTCTGAGAGACCTCCTAGACGTGGACGAGGACATGGCCAGAAGGCTGGCGGAGGCGGAGGCGCCGGAGCTCTCCGAATTCAGCGGCGTGAATTTCGGTGTGAAGGCTTACGCCGCTCTTATCGCCTATAGGGAGTATACATTGGGAAGGAGGGGCGCCTTCGGCAAGGCGGCTTGGCACTGGCTTGAGGAGGGCGGATCCGCTTGGCTCTTTTACTATGCGCCGAATACGGCGCGCATCGAAGCTGAGAGGGCGAAGGTGGAGAGGCCGGCTGAAGTGGGGGAGATGGTGGTGGAGGCCCTCCGCCGCCTCTTCCTAAAACCCGGCGCCGACCACTACAGCCGCTTCGTTGAGGAGCTCGTAAAGGGCGGCAAGCTGGCGCTGATGTTTGAGAAGGAGACCGAGTCGTCTTACGTGTTTAAGCTCTATAACATGAGGGAGGGCGGCGGGCTCGTGGATCTGGGCATAGAGCTGTGGATTGAGAAGGTGGGAAAGGGCATAATCTACGCCTTGAAGTTCGACGATGTGGAGAGGTGGCTGGAGTTCTTCAAGCCGGAGCTTGAGACGGCGATGAAGGCGGCGGAGGAGGTCGGGGGACGCCTGCCCGTCGAGGACCGCCTCCCCTACATGCTGAGCTGGGCTACCTCAGACGTGGCGATAACCAGAAAGAAGACCATGAGGGCGTTGGCGATGTCTACCTCCCACCTGTGGCAGTTTGCTGAGACTCATGCTCTGTTTGGCTGGTCTGTTGTAGGGCTCAGCATGTCCTTGACTCTTGAGGGGCCGAAGCTAGTAGTCGTGGTTGGGGCCCCCCTTAAGAACCTCGACGACGCGATCAGAATAAGCGCGGAGGGTGGGTGGCTTAAGATGCTGGGAACCAAGGCGGGGCTAGAGGACCTCATTCACGTGAAGAGCTGGGACGGCCTTAAGCAGTGGGTTGCTGATCACTGGGGCGAGGTATTAGGCGCGGTGAATGAGCTACTTAAAGAAGACGTTGAGATCGGCTCCGGCTTCGACTTGGCCGGGGCGTTGAAGAAGTTGGAGGGCTTAAAGAGCGAACTCGGCGACGACAAAACCGCGAGGAAGGTCATAGCGCCAGCCCTTCTGCTTATCCAGGCGGAGCGGCTGGGCGTAAACGAGGAAACGCTGAGTTACTTCGCCGCTGTTATCTCCGACGCAGTAGGCGGAGACGGATTTGTGTCCGCGGCGATGAGGGTGGTCATCTTGACCAGCGGCGAGCGCGAAATCGCCTTGCTCTGGGCGGCCACCCTCGCGGCCTACGGCATTAAGACGAAAGCGGTAAACGTTGGGAGTGGGTACCAGGTAGTAGCGTCGGGCGATGATGCCGTCAAGCTGGCTGACTTATACTTCCTCTACGGGCCTCCTCTGCTTGAGGGGGATGAAAAGGTTATCAACCACAAGCTGGTTGAGGTCGTGAGGCTCGGGGCCAGGGGGCTCGGCATCAGCTGGGAGAGGCTGAGGCCTACCAAGAGCGGCGGGGCCGCGGATTTGATCATATCGGTGAGCGGCGCCGCCGTGAAGTACAACGTATATCTACGCGGCGACGCCATTGTACTCAAATTCCAATCGACGAACCGGGGCCGCGTCGAGCTGGCGGCGCGCCTCTTGAGACTGGCGGGCGTCACCGCCGAGGTGAAGAGGGAGGGCGTTGAAGGCATGTGGTACATCGAAGTCACTACCAATAAGCTGGCGGCCGGACGCGAGGAGCTCAGAAAAGTCCTCGCCGAGATCGTTAAGGGGGCTGTAGAGAACGACCTGGTGGACGCCGGCAAGGCTGAGGGCTGGCTGGTGAAGCTGGAGGAGGGGCTCGTGTTGGCGGAGGAATTGTCGAAGTACGGTATGTGGCTGTCCGGTGGCGGCGCGCTGATAATCAGATTCGGCTCCACCAGCCGCGACAGCATAGAGCAGGAGGCGGCTTGGCTCGAGAAGATGGGACTTAGGGAGGGCAGGCACTTCTCGGTGAAAATGCCGGAGGGCGGCAAGAATGGCTACGTCTCAATCCTCAGGGAGGGCTTGGCGCACGCCGCTTGGCTCTCCGTCCGCGGCTCCGGCGAACAGCAGAAGCTGGCGGCGGATTTCGTGAAGTACATACTTGAGAGTGCGAAGAAAAAGGGCGGCGCCTTCTACGAAAAAGTCAAAGAGATCATAGATGAGGGGATGTCGAGAGGCTCCCTAACGCTAGAGGGCTTCGAGAAGAGGGTAGAGGTGAATGGCGAGGAGCACACGGTGAAGGTAGAAGGCTGGAGTGCCGAGCTTGAGAAGGGCAAGAGCGGCAAACCCCTGCTGAGGATTAAGATTACGGCGAAGGTGGACGACGTATTGCGTGAGTATGCGATTACCTACGGTAGATACGACGGAAACACGGCTAAGGCCTTCGCCTACGCCAGCGCCGACGCCCCCGGCGGCAGAGAGGCAGACGCCAAGAGATTCGCCGCCGTGATAAAAGCCCTCACCGGGAGGGAGCCGGGGGTATACCTGAGGAGCGACGGCACCATAGAGATCGAGTGCGGCAGGGAGCACCTCGACGGCTTCTGGCGCTATAAAGAGCTCGCAGACGCCATAGAGAAGTGGCTGGAGCAGACGGAGGGGTGAATGTGCCGCTTGCGGCGCCAAGATCCCCATTAGGGGCGGCGTCGTGCCGACGTGGAGAGACGATCAAATTTTTATACCGAGCCCAAAACATGCGGCATGGAGTTTTCGCTAAAAGTTGACGACGTAACAAGCGGCGCCCCCAACGTAATCACCTTGAAAGGCGATGTAGATGTGGTACTGGAGCTACCGCTAGATAGGCTTGGAATAAGCATATCTAAAGGAAATAAAATAAAACTAGTTATACATAAAGAAAAAGACCAAGATCTACACAAGTACAAGGTCTATTCATGGGGCATCGTGTACTATGTAGGGGAGGGAATAACGCGGATCTCCATAGGAGACCTGCAACTCGACATCAAGAAAGAACTCCCATTAAAAATCGGCGAAAAAGTATACGTCGGTCTTATCTGACCTCCTCCCCGCCCTAAAGGGCGGGGGTTCCCCCTTTGGGCGGCTCATCAGCACCCTCGCCCGGCCCTCAACGGCCCCTCGGGCCGAGGTCATGGAGCTACCCGGGCCAGCACCGCGGGTCATCCGCCCCCAGCAGGGGGCCCAACCATAGAAACGCCTATTTTAAAGCTTTTCCACCATCCCCGACCTGAAGGGCGGGGCTTTCGCCTGTTGTATAACCTCAACGGCCGCTGGGTAGCGCCTCTAAAACGGCTGGTGAACCCTACAAATTTTAATACTTGGAACTCGCCCCCCTCATGGCTTCAACACTGGCGGAATCCAGTAAACGTTTTGTTGCTGAGCTAAACAACGTAATCGGAAAAGAGGTACAGGTGGTCTTGTCAAATGGGGAGGTCTACAGAGGAGTCCTCCACGCCGTTGATACCCAACTCAACGTCGTTCTTTCAAACGCGGTGGGCAAAACAGGCGAGAAATACGCCAGAGTTTTCATTATGTACAGATACATCGTTCATATAGACAGCATAGAGAAGCGCATAGACATGCGGGAGTTCGCAAAATACGCAGAGAAGGTGTTTCCGGGCATGGTTAAATACGTAGAGGAGACAAACACTGTTCTCATAGGCGACAAGGTCCGCGTCAGCGAAATAGGGGTAGAAGGCGTGGGTCCGGTGGCTGAGCGGGCGAAGCGGCTCTTCGAGGAATTTCTGAAGTCTAAAGGCGTTGACTAGTCCCAAAACGCCTTGGTTGACGCGAACTGTTTTTCCGCGTCTAATATAGCGGCCCAGAGGTCATCGCCTTCAAATACCTTGTTGAGGATCTTCACGGCGGTTTTTGGGCCCACGCCGTGTGCCAGCTGGACCACGACGCCGACCTTACCGTGCTCAAGCACAAGAGAGGCGCTCTGTTGCAACTTCTCTAAGATCTTCCGCTCCTCCGCACCCATCCTTTGTCTAAGTTTGTATTTGCTCAAAACCTGTCTCGCCTTTTCCACGTCGATTCCTTTTAAAACCGCCAACGTCCTCACGCCGCACCTCTGGCAGTAAACATCGTCGGGGATCACAGAGGCCCTTGCCGCATATGACCAGCCGCAGTTGAGACAAAGCAATGTCACGTTTCTGTTCATTATCCTCTTGCGGGCGAGGTCTGCAAGAGCCTCCTTGGAGAGGCCCTTAAACGAGAAATCCACCCGCAGAGCCTCCTCTAGAATTGGCTTCTCGAGCGCAGTAGGCTTCGCAAGCCTCTTTACTGTTACGTCCCCCTTGACCAGAGCCTCCAGCAGGTAAAACAGCGCCTTCACGTCTAGCTTCTCCACAAACACCTCGTTAAGCGCCTCCAAGCCCGGCAAGTCGTCTAGATACGCCTCGACAAGCCGGCTGGGGATCTCCTCGGCGTCTTTAGCCACAAGCCCCGTTCTCCTCGCCACTTGGAAAAACCGGTACCTAAACATCTTCGAGTTCTTCACAGCGTTCCTAAGCGTCGTGTAGACGTATGACTGAGGCCTCTTGAACACTTCATCTAAGGCTTGCAGAGGGACGTAGTCCCTAAATATCAGCAACACTCTGTACGCATCAGCCCTGTACCCCACAGGGCCTACGTAGCCAGAAAGCGCGTAGGAGAGGTAGAGACCCAGAGCCTCGTTCCCCTTAGACCCCAGGCAACTATGGATCACCGCGTATCTGTTCCCCACTATATGTACGTGCAACCTCCCAGGCTCCGGTATAAGCCCCTCCTTGATGCCGTCTAGGTCAACCGGCAACTCCGCATCCCCCCTCAGCGCGGATCTAAGAAGCTCCGCGCGTTTACGACACGTCTCCTGCGCCACCTCATACGGCACAGGTATCTGCTCGCCGACCCACGCGGGCAACGCCCCAACGACGTCGTAGTCCGGGTAGAGATAAACCACGTCGTCTTCACGCCTCGTGAAAACCCACACCCTGCCGGACAACACCATCTTCGTCCCGGGCTCTATGGAGAATACAAATTCCCTATCTAACTCACCCACGGACCTGCCGGTGGACTCGTCAACCGCCCTGTATTTCTTCTCGTCGGGTATTGTGGACACATTTTCAAAGTAGTACCTGAGGCTACCCCTCCTCGGCCTCAGCCCTTTAAGGAGACGGTGCCTCTCGGCGAAATCCAGCACAAGCCTTAGGTCGTCTTCCGTCAAGTACCTGTAGGGATGAGCCCGCCGCACCACCCGCAACACGTGCCCCACGTCCACCTCCCTGCCGTCGAGCCTAGCCTCCAGCGCGATCCCCACCACCTGGTGCAGAAGGACGTCAAGCGCGTTTTCATGGTACTCCACATCGCCCTCCAGCAACCCTTTAAGGGCCCTCTCGGCAATAACCTCAGACTCCAACAAATCCTCCAAATCCGAAGCCACCACAACCCCCCGGGAGACCTGCCCCGGCCTGTGTCCGCTCCTCCCCACCCTTTGGAGAAGCTTGGAGGTCTGCCGCGGAGAGCCGTACTGCACAACCAGGTCGATCTCGCCTACGTCTATCCCCAGCTCCAGACTCGACGTGGCCACAGCAACCTTAAGCTCGCCCCGCTTCAGCCTGTTCTCCACCGAAATCCTATGCTCGCGAGACAGCGAGGAGTGATGAACCTCCACCACGTCGCCGAGGAGGCGTTTAAGCCTAGAGGAAAGGAACTCAGCCCCATCTCTCGTGTTTGTGAAAACCAACACCGCACCCCTGGAGCCCCTTATGTACTCAGCAACCTTCCTTATCCTCGCCACAGCCTCAGGCGTGGCGTCGAGCTCCTCAGCTTTTATATAATCCTCATCTGCCGGCGTCGGCAAAACCACGTCTATCTCATACGCCTTCTCCCCAGACACGTCAACCACCTCCACCGCCCTCCCCACGCCGCCCAAAAACCCAGCAACAAGCCCCCGGTTGCCCACGGTGGCGGAGAGACCAACCCGCTGAAACTCCCCGGCAAGCTCCACAAGCCTCTCAAGCCCGACGGCAAGCTGAACCCCCCTCTTGCTTCCAACCAGCTCATGAACCTCGTCGACGACGACGTAACGCACGTTTCTCAAACTACCCCTAAGCCTCCGGTGTAGCAGCAAAATCTGCAACGACTCCGGCGTGGTGATGAGCAGGTCGGGAGGCCTAGACGCCAAAACCCTCCGCTCAGACTCCGCCGTGTCGCTGTGTCTAACCGCCAACGTGAACCCCAGCCTCTCAGCCAGCCCATAAAGCCGCCTCAGCAGATCTCTGTTAAGGGACCTAAGAGGGGTGATGTAAAGCGCCCTTACCCCCATCCCAGACGCCTCCAGCATTTTTGAAAATACGGGAAACAACGCGGCCTCCGTCTTGCCAAACCCCGTAGGCGCTATGATCAAGGTGTGCATGCCAGAGAGCACTTTAGGTATGGCGGCCTCCTGCGCCGGCGTTGGGGAGGTGTAGCCAAGCTCCTCTATAGCCTCCCGGAGCTTTGGATGCAACAGTTCAAAAACCACGACGACGAAACCCTACGTCAATATAACCTTAGTGGCGCGGCCACTCGATGGAGTTCAAAATCTCTGGGATCCTCCGCCTGGCCTCCTCGCGTAGCTCGTCGTAGAAGTTGCGCCCAGTGGAATCAATCATAACAGTAAGCGGGCCGAAGTTCTCCACCTCAAACACCCACATCGCCTCAGCCATGCCCAAGTCAAGCCAATACACGTCGACAACACGCTTAATCGCCTTCGCGGCCAAGACGCCAGCGCCGCCGGTAAAGATGGCATACGCCGCCACATGTTTTTTCATCGCCTCAGCAGTCCTCTTACCCATGCCCCCCTTCCCAACCACCAGCTTAACCCCCAACTTCTCAATTACATCCGCCTCAAACGCCTCCATCCTAGCCGAAGTGGTCGGGCCGGCGCTTATCACCTCCCACCCCCTCTCGGTCCTCCTCGCCACAGGCCCCACGTGGTAAACCACACCACCTCTCAAATCCACCGGAAGCTTCTCACCCCGCTCTATGTATTCAAGCATTCTCTTATGCGCCGAGTCGCGCGCTGCCACCACGACGCCGCTTATGTAAAGCGTGTCCCCAACCCGGAGCCTCGCCACATCCTCCGCAGAAAGAGGAGTTTTCAAGTGGTATATGGGCATGGTCTATTATGTATGTGTATTTTAAAATTTAGCACACGGCTAGATACGTAGCTCTTTTAGATCGATGAAGCAATAAATATATTTTAACACCCATCCACTAAGCCACATGCTTGAGCAGGTTATCCTCAAGGCCGCCAAGGAGGTTATCATCCGCGCGGCGGTAGGCCCCGCGTTTGACGTCACAACTTCTCTCAAAAAAGCGCTTGAAACAGAAGAAAACGAGCCGGCCAAGGTCCAGCTGGGCGCCATATTGAAAAACATCGACCTCTCCACCTCTGAAAAAGCCGCGGTGTGTCAAGACACAGGGTTCCCCAACTTCTACATAAAACTCGGCGACCGCTTCCCGCTGAGGAGCAAAATATACGACATGCTGACCCAGGCGATCCGCGAAGTAACTAAGGAGCTACCCCTCAGGCCCAACACAGTCCATCCCTTCACCGAAAAGAACCTGGGCGACAACACCGGGGTAGGCGCGCCTTGGTTCGAGGTGGAGCTCTTCGACGGCGACTACTTGGAGTTCCACTACGTACCTAAGGGAGGCGGGACGGAGCTCCCCAGCAAAGCCTTCACCCTGCCGCCCGGCGTCGCCATGAAGGAGCTACCGCGCCTAGTTCTCGAGGCCGTGATAGACGCAGGGCCCATGCCCTGCCCGCCGGTTATAGTAGGCGTAGGCATAGGCCCCTCGGTAGACATTGCCGCGAAACTCGCCAAAAAGGCGGCGGCGCTCAGGCCCGTCGGGTCCAGACACCCAGAGCCAGAAATTGCAAAGATGGAGGAGGAGTTGCTGAAGGCCATAAACAAGCTCGGCGTGGGCGTACACGGAATAGGGGGCAAGGTGACGGCGCTGGATGTACACATTGAATACGTCTACAGACACCCAGCCACGTTCTCCATAGGCATAGTCTTCTCATGCTGGGCGACGCGCAGGTCGGGGGCCAGAGTCTACCCCGACGGGAGATACGAGATAATCTAGCCTTCGTATCTCTTCAACAGCCTCTCGACTGCGTATCTTACGGCGTCTGCGCGGGTTGGAAAAACCCCCTTCGTCACCAGCCTGTCTAGCTTCCTCACTAGGGATTTAGGCAACGTGACGGTGGTAATTACGGCCTTTTCGTACTCCATGTTTTAAAATTAGCCCGTTATTTAACTCTGTGTGTGAAAAGTCGCCGCTACCCACGCCCGTATTGGTAGTCGTCGTGGGGGGCCACGGCGCCGTGGTGGGGTGGCCGCTGGTCATCCCCGGCGACCCTCCTCTCGTGGGGGTACCGCTCCACAGAAGCAGGAGGACACTGGAGCTCATCAGGCAGGAACGGGCCTTTTCCATAAACCTGGTGAAAAACGCCGAGAGGGCCTACGAAATCTTCGGCAAACCCGGCGAGCGGAAGCTGGAGAGGTGGGGACATGTGTCTAGGTGCAGATTGGCGCCGTGTCTGGCGCTGGGGGACGCCGCACGGGTCGTCGAATGTGTATACAAGGGGGAGGTGGAGGTGGGGGATCACGTGGTGGTTCTATGTCACGCGGTAGCCGGCTACGGTTGCGGCGAATACGCGGTGTGGGACCCCTGCAATGCTAGCCGCCGGCGGCCGGCGGAATGAAGACCACCTCGTCGCCGTCTTTCAGCCGCGTATCTAAGCCGTTAAGCCACTCGACAGCTCTCCCGTTTACCAGTATGTTGTACATGGGTTTCAAGTTGCCCCCCTCGTCCAGTAGCTCCTCCCTAAGCTTCGCGTACTTCCTAGCCAACGCGTCTATCAGCCCCCGTATAGTTAGGCCGTCCGGCACCTCGACCTCCGTCTTCAACACGCCTGTTAGCTCATAAAGCGTCGCCAGGAACTTAACCCTGAGCTTCACGAGAGGTGCCGCGTCTCTGTTTTAAGTATTTTTCTTGGCGAAGTAGAAACAAGGCGCGCCGAACCCGCTTTCGCAGACGCGTACCCATGTGGCGTCGAGGAGATCAGCTATGTGCCTAGCGAGGCACTCCCCGCTGACGCCCGGCAAGCCGCAGGGGACCACGTAGACGTCGGAGGGTTGCACAAGCGGCTTCTCCAGGGGGGAGGCCAGGTATTTGCCGTCCATCTCAGCCAACACGCCCCTCAGCCTCTCGGAGACCTGGTCGGCGTCTACCACCACGTCGGCGTAGCCGTCTCTGCATATAGCCACGGTGATCACGTAGTCGTGGCCGTGTACGCGGGCCCACCCAGGCGAGAAGGAGGGGTTATGCGCAACCGAGATGCTTCCCCTGAGCTCCACGCAGGTCTGCATGGCGGCGACACAGCTATATACTTAAATAAATTGAAGCCGCATGGAGGCGATAGACGTGGACAAGGCAGAGGCGGTCGCAGACGTGCTGAAGTCGGTGGGGGTGAGGCGCGACAGCTATCTCGACTCGCGCCTCTACCCTCCGCCGGACGACCCGCTGGAGGATCAGCTTGCATATTTCGTCTCTATGGCCGCCATAGACCACAGGACGGGCTTGTGGGAGCCCTTCGAGGGCGTCGTCGGCGGCGAGTTTTTCCACGGCGCCGACGCGCTTTATAGACTCGGCAGGTTGGCCTACGGCCGCGGCTTCTTCAAGGCGGAGAAACTGGCGGAGCTCGCGCCAAGTGAGGCGGAGCACCTGCTGACCATAGGCGGCAGGCGGGTTTGGGATTTCCACATCCGCGTGTTGTTGCTACGCGACGTGGGCAAGAAGGCGCTCCGCAACGGCGGCTTCGAGAGGCTAGTCCCGCGCGACTCGCTGAAGAGGCTTAAGGAGGCCCTCAGGCAGATACGTGCATATGAAGACCCGGTCGAGAAAAAGGCGCTACTGCTCGCGAAGTTTATAGACGGCAGGAAGCTGGCCGACTTCAAAGACTTGGAGGAGGCCGACGTGCCTGTGGACAACCACCTCTCGCGAATAGCCTACCGCCTCGGCATAGCAGACGTAAGCTACGACTTTCTCGAAAGCGGGGTGGAGGTGCCGCGGGAGGAAGACATAAGACTTAGGCAACTCGTAAAAACCGCCTGGAAGATCGTGGCTAAGTTCGCAGATATCCACCCCTTCACATTAGACGACTACCTGTGGAGCTTCGGCCGCAGAACATGCACACGCGAACGCCCAAAATGCGACGTCTGCCCATTCAGAGAAATCTGCAAGGCGCACGCCCTACAGCGCTATCCCCCGGAACATCTACACCTCATCACGTGGTACTACTAGTACCCAACCACAAGCCCATAAACCTTCTCCTCTTCCTTATCCTCGGCACATTTCTTGCCGACACCTTCTCGGCGCAATTCTCCGTAGCGGAAGAAATCTTGAAGTTCACTGCAGAATGCGCCGGGGCGTTTCGTGGCTTGCGCCGCGGCGCGGTCTGACGGCGTTGTAGATATATAAAACTTGGCACTTGTCCGTTTAGCCATGCGGATCCGGGCAGTCACCTTACATCTGATGTGGAACGACGACTTCTCCGTCGTGGATAAGTTCCTGCAGGCGGCTGAGGGCGTCAAGCCTGCGACTGTGCGCGTTTCTGTATCTCCCCCGCCGCTGGACAAAGCGGAGAGAGTTATCTCGGCCCTCAGAGACCGCGGGGTGAAGTACATCTCCGCCCTGCATCTCTACTACGGCGCGGAGGAGGTGTATAGATACGTCTCTCAATTCGGCGTCTTCTCCTCCTTTTTAGACGCGGCCGAGTACATAAAGTTCCTCAAAACTATATACACAAAGGGAGAGGTCCACCTGTCTAGATACGTCGCCCTCCTCCTAGGCGGCACCGTATACAACTCGCCATATTTCCCCGCCTCCGTCACCACCCAGAGGGGCATCTCCCTCTCCCTGCTGTACCCCAACGACCTGCAGACTATTAACGACGTGGCACACGTATTGAGACGCGGCGAGGAGGTTGGCAGGCACCTCGCCTCTACTCTCGGCCTGGAGTTTTTAGGCGTAGACGCCTCCCTATCGCCTTGGGGCGAGGAAAGCGTGGCTAAGGCGGTGCAAAGGCTGTTTGGGGTCAGGCTAGGCGAGGCGGGCTCGCACCACGCTATCTACCAGCTAAACAGGGCCATAGAGGCCGCAGACGTCAAGAAGGTTGGGTTCAACGAGGTCATGCTCCCCCTGGCCGAGGACGACGAGCTGAAGCGCCTTGTGCGGGATGGGCTCCTCGACCTAGGCCACTTCGTGAGCTACACCTCTGTCTGCATCCCCGGCCTCGACATGGCGCCTGTAAAGATGGGGGGCTGGGAGGCGCTTAAGCGCTTGCTCCACGACCTAGCGGCGATATCATACGTCAAGAGGCGTCCAATAGGTGTGCGGATATTCCCGGTGGACGTGGACGAGTACGAGGTGGAGGGATTCGGCAAGACCCCGGCGCTACGGCTAGCGCCGTGATTAGACACCTGATGCTCTCCCCCAGGTACCTGAAGGCTCTTTACGAGGGGAGGAAGAAGTCCACCATAAGGCCGGGCGTCCTCCGCGTAGGTGACAAGGTGTACATCCACAGCAAAGGCCGCATAGTCGCCGTAGCCCACGTGGAGCAAGTGCTCTACAAGCGGGTTAAGGAGCTGACAGACGAAGATGCCGTCTTAGACGGCTTCAAATCCCGGGAGGAGCTCGTCGCATATCTTAAGAAGAGGTATCCGGGGCTGAGGGACGGCGCCATAGTGACCATAGTGAGGTTTGGGAAGGTGGAGAAGGTGGATATGCCCGAGGACCTCCAATATGGGGGTTTGACGCCGGTGGAAATTGCCGCCCTGGCTTTAAACAAGCTCAAGCTCACTAAGCGAGAGCAGGAGATACTGAGGGCGGTGGTGGAGGCGGGGAGCTTGAGGAAGGCAGCGGTAAAGCTGTTTGGCACCATAGACAAGAGGGTTGCGATACGGCGGGTCCTGAGGCGCGTGTTGAAGAGACTCCATGGAGGCGTGGAGGGCGAGGCAGAGGGTAATTAAGACGCTGGAGGAGAAGCTCAGCGAGGAGGAGAGGAGAGAGGCCAGGCAAGATCACCACGCCAAGAGGCCGCCGCGGCCCTGCGGCATCACCATACACACATGGGCAGGTTGTCCCTTGGCCTGCGCCTACTGCTACATCTACGACATGGGATTTCCGGGCTCGGTCAAGCCCTACAAGCTATCTCCGCTTCAGCTGGCGTATGCCGTTGCCACAAACCCACACGTGGCCGTGGGGCCTTGGGGCACCCTCGTGGCTGTGGGGTCTGTCACCGAGCCCTTCCTTCCGCAGACCAGAGAGCTCGCGCTGGGCTACATGAAGGCCATCGCCGCATATCTCGGCAACCCGCTACAGGTCTCCACAAAGATGCCGCCGCCTTCTGAGCTCGCCGAGGTGCAGGGGGGCCTCGACGTGTTGATAAGCGTCACCGACCTCTCGGGCAAGCTGGAGCCCAGGGCCCCGCCCCCCTTGGAGAGGCTGAGAGCTGGCGCCGAGCTTATCAAACGAGGCGTCAGCGCCACGCTTTTTGTACGCCCCATTGTGCCGGGGATCACCGACCGGAACTTGACGCGGCTTTTGGCGCTGGCGGCAGAGTTGGGCTACAGGAGGGTCGTGTTCGGAACTCTACGCGTGACGAAGGGCATAGTCGCGCGGCTGAGGGCCTTCGGAGTAGACGTAGCCCCCTACGTACGTGAGTTGCATGAAAGACGGCAGACACCTATTAGATATCCTAAGGAGAAGTTCGCCGCCATCGCTAGGCAGATGGGGTTTGAGGTTCTGCCGGCTTCCTGCGCAACCAACGTAGTTGCGCACGGCCAGGCATGTGCATTGTGTGGCTGGGGTCCCTGCGGCGATGTCAAAAAACTTAAGGTGGACGCCCGCGACGTAGAGGAGTATCTAGAGACGCGTGGCTATAAGTCGGTGGAGGTGTCTGTAGTAGAAGGTTTGAAGATCCGCATAAATAAGCGGCTTAAGCCAATCGACAAGATATTTCTTGAACAAGCCACGCGTCTGCCTATTTCAGAACCTGCCCGCTAGTCTCTTCTGCATGTTTGTAGGCCAGAGGAGGTGGGTGAGGGGCTCGGGAGTTTTCGAGAGAAGCGCCGTCAGCACCGCCTCGACGAAGTCGGGGCTGACCCTCACGTATTGATCCACGGCGTCCAGCACCTGCGGGTAGCCCGTCACCGACGACGTCGTGGAGGCTAGGTAGGACACTATCTCGTCCACGCCAAGGTTCCCCAAGTCCAGCACCTCCACCCTCACTGCCACCTTGTGTCCATACGGCCTGTAGAAAACCACCTCGACATCGCCTAGGAGGCGGAGGTAGGGATGCTGGGAGGACTCCAGCACCCTCTTGAAGTTTATGTCGAACTCCCTAAGCCGTCTACACAGCCTCTCGCCCCTTGCGCTTAGCTTCGCTGGCTCGCCTCTGTAGCAACGCAGGATGGACTCCCTCTCGGAGCCGCCTTCGCAGTCTGCGTAATGTATAGCGACGTATCTGGGCAGGAGATCCCTCAGCTTGCCGAGGCTGAAGTACTCCCCGGTCCTCAGGAAGGTAGACGCCGCGATCTTGTCGTTGACGGGCAGACACCTGCCGGCGAGCACCGAGATGTACCTAGACCTCACCCTCTTGGCGACGGCGACTATGCTCGTCCTACCTGCCGAGGCGGCCCTCAGCATGTTGTTGACCGCCTTGTTCACCTCCTCGTACTTCCCGCCCCTCACCGCCAAATTGAAGGGCAAAGGATGCAACGCTATTTCGCCGTCTAGAACGAGGAGGTCCATCTTCTTCTCCCCCCTCAGCCTGGCCTCGAGAAGCCTCGTGGCCATGCGCTTCTCCAACAGCGCCGAGAAGAGCGACACGTCCGCCTCCCTGGTGTCGCTGAAGAAGAGGGCGCCGGTCACGAACTTGTCCTGCAACCCGTCGCTCAGCCCCACGTAGCCGTAAGCCACCACCGTGAAGACCCCACCGATGAGCTCAAGCGGCGGGGAGCCGTAGGAGGAGTCGACCGCATAGACGTTGAAGCTTCTAGACGCGCCTATCCGTCTGATCTCCACCTTCTCCCTCAACGACGCGAGCTCCTCCACCACCCTGCGGAGCCGCATTATCTTCTCCGCGTGCCGCTCAACCTCATGCCTTACGGCAACCACCAAGTCGGGCTCAAGCCAGTAGTCTAACGTCTCCACGCAACTATAAGAGATTCCCTATTTAAGGAACCTCCTTCGTCTTGATCAAGATGGGCCGCCTGAGGGGGTTCATGAGGCCCGCGACGAAGAACTCCCTTGGTTGCAACTGTGCAAGGACGCTTTCGTTTATATCCGCCAGGTCTAGGTAGGTGGATATCTCCCTGATGTCGGTGGGGGCGGTCAGCCGGGAGAAGAATATGGTACCTAGATTCGCCCTTATGGAGGGGTCTATGTCGCCTACGATGCGTTGACTTGCTAGAATCATCGAGAGACCCCATTTGCGGCCTTCTCTCACTGTGGTCTCTATGGCGTCTTTGGAGATGGTCCAGGTCTGGGGGGCGTAGTTCTGCGCCTCGTCCACGACGAAGACGATCTTAGCTTGGGTTTTCTCGCGCTTAACCTGTGCCCAAGCCGCCTCTATCACCGACGCCACGATGGCTTGCTTGACTGAGAGGTCCGTGTCGAAGCTGAGGTCTATGACCACCGGCGTTGCCTCTATGGAGAGTATGTCCTCCGGCGATTTTACGCGGTTGTTGAGCTCCTCGAAGAAGGAGCTGTTTACAAGCTGTTTCAGGTAGAGCTCCACCTTCTCTATGGTGGAGTCGCGAGCGTTGAGCCTCTTCATAACGCGCCTTAAATGGGCTATAAAGCCCTCCTTGGTCCACCTCCCCTCGTAGGTCATCGTTGCTATCTCTAGGTATTCTCCGTGGGTCTGCCACTGTAGTTGCGCCACCTTTGCGATCACCGATGCCAGGATGTTCGGCGGAATCTTCACCTCCGTTGACTTCACCACTGTGTTGTAATACGGCGCGTAGTCCACGCCCGTGTGGTCAAACACCACCACCCTAAACCCCTTAGCCGCAAGCTCGTTGATAAGCGCCTTCACGAGCCTCGACTTGCCCATGCCCGTGGCCCCGAAGACCCCCACGTGGTGGGTGACGTATCTTACATCGAGGGGGAGGGCCCAGCCGGAGTACTTGTGGACGCCTACGTATATGTAGTCGCCTCGGAAGGCGTTCTCCAACGCAGAGACGTCAAGCAGATACACCTTGGAGCCGGGCGTAACCACGTTTGTGACCTCGCCTATCCTCCCCTCCCTAATCGCGACGTAGGGCTTCACGATAGCAGAGGTATACGGCAGAAGTATGCCGTAGTCCACCATCTCGGGCCTGTCCACATACGGAGTCCTCACCCTATCTCTCATCACGGGCTCCAGCTTCGTTATCCTGCGGAGAAAACCCACCACCACCTCCCCCGGGTTCTCCCTGTCTACAACGCCGACTAGCTGCTCCTCCACGGCGTGGCGCTCCGCCGAACGGTAGATCTGGACAGGTATAGAGCCTATGGTCGCACCGCTCACCACGATGCCGAGCTCGGTCATAGACGTCCGAACCCCTAGAGATAAATCTCTATCTCCACCCTGTCGCCGTCTCTTAGGCCGAGGACGTCCCGTAGCTTGACGGGCGCCACCACCTCGATTACGTCTGTGGGGTGATGCGTGCGTTCAGGCATCACCACGGCGCCTTCAACACCTCTTATCCTGGCTCTGAAGGCCTTCACGGCTCCGTAGGTCCTCATGCCGTTGGTGAAGCCAGGTATCAATATGCCGGGCAGACTTTCCAGATACCTCCTATACGGCAGAGACTGCGGATCGAGTTTGACGTTTAACGTGCCTGGATAAGGCACAAACCCAAGCAGCTCCTCCATAACCCTCCTGTACCCCTCAAGCGATATGTAAAACGCGCCCTCGCCGAGGCCGCTGACCACGACGCCCACCACCCTGATGGAGGCTATGTTGAAGTAGCTCAGCAGTTCCCTAAGCGCCGCGCTGAGGATGTCCCTCCCCCTCTGGCTCAGCTTAACCACGGGGCCCTCCTCCACGTATCCCCTCTCTCTTAGAGACCGCAGTATTTTGTAAAGCCCCTGCCGCGTCATGCACAACCTGCCCGCGGCCTCGGCGACCGGAAGCCCCTCCACTCTAGACAAGGCTAGGAGGTCCCCCACCAGCCTGCGATCAACACACTCCACACAGCTGATTCAACCCCTTTTTATAGCTGATAAGACGGCGGCGTAGAAAGTCGCATTAGCTAGATCTGCGGCGACCTCTATCCGGTTCACCGCCTCCGCCAGGTCTCTTCCCACAGCGACGAGGCCGTGCCGCTTGAGGACGGCGACGTTGCTCCTCTCAAGAGCCGACGCGACAGCCTCGGCGAGCTCGGCCGTGCCCGGCTGTATATACGGCACTACGGCGATGCCGGAGCCCAGATACGCCTCCGCCTCCGAAAGAACAGAGGGGTCAATCCCATCGGCCAGCACCGTGGGCAACACGTCGTGTGTGTGCACCACGGCGCCCACGTCAGGCCTCCTCTTGTAGATCGCCACGTGCATGCGCCACTCGCTCGTGGGCTTCAAAAAGCCGCGTAGCACCCTGCCCTCTAGGTCTATCCACACCAGCTCCTCCGGCGTGAGAAAGGGCTTGGGGCGGCTGGTGGGCGTAATCAGTACCTCGCCGCCGACCCGCACCGACACATTGCCCGATAGCAACGTGAGGTGCCCCCTTTGGTATAGCAAATAGACGTATTTCAAAAACTCCTGTTCTATAGACATGCCGGTTTAGACCGCCGGCAAGGGGCCCAGCCCTATCTTGTCCCTATATTCATTGTACTTAGCAACGACCTGGGCATGCCACCGCTCCAGCCCGGACCTGTCTGTTGGATATGCGAGGTATAAGTCGCCGATCTCCTTGGCGTATTGAATCGACGTGCTGAGCTTCCTAAGCAGGCCTGGCCTGCCGATGAACTGCATCATTACCCTGAACTTGTCTGTGAGCGAGATGTTTGTGCCCTTAGCCGCCAGGTGGTAGATCTCGTCTTCCGTAAGGATTTTACGAGACAGGCCGAAGTTTAGGTCGTCGTTGTCCAGCGTCTGGAGCATCAGCCTAAGGACATCCAGCTGCGCCTGTCTGTAGCCCCACTCCTTCATGTAGAGCAGGTTGTGCTCCCACAGTGTCTTTTCGGAGAAGTCCCCGACCTCAAACGCCTTTGTGATGACCTTGGAGGAGAGCTCGGCCGAAAGCAAGGCCTGTCCTATCCCGCCTCCGTGGATGGGGTTCACGGCGGCAGCCGCATCTCCAAGCGCGACTATGCCGTTGCCCACGAGCGACTTAAGCGGCCTCCTCGTCGGTATGAAGCCACCGCCTATGTGGTACTTGCTCTTGACCCTGAACCTTGGCAGGATGTACTGGTCGTAGTTTGTGCGGGGGTTCTGCTTCAGCACGCCCCATATGCCGAGCCCAACGTTTAGCATGGTGGCGTTGCGGGGGAAGATCCACCAATAGCCGCCGGGCGCCACCGTCATGTCGAGATATATTTTGATGTACTGGGGGTTCTCCAGCGGCTCCTCCACGTATAAGATCTCCCTATAGGCGTGGGAGACGTCCTCCGGATGCAACGGCTCCGAGATAAGCCACCCCAGCAACTTCGTCCTCAGAACCGCGGCCGAACCCGACGAGTCGATCACCACCTTGGCCCTGAACTCCTTGGCGGCGCCGCTCCGCCTCTCCACGGCCTTTACGCCGACCACCGAGCCGTTTTCCACTATCGGGCCTGTGGCGGTGTGGCCCTCGTAGAGCGCCGCGCCAGCCCTCACCGCCTCCTCCACTAGCCACTTGCCCCACCCGAACCTGTCGAGCACGTAGCCCTCCCCCCGGATCAACAACCTAGTTCTTTCGTCTGGGCTTATCAGCTCCACGCCTTCGATCTTGTTCTGAAACACCTTGGGGTTCGGCGTGATGTAGCGGGACATTCTCTCGACGTGATGCAAGCCCAAGCCGTCGCCGCATGTCTTGACGCCTATTTCGCCCCCGCTCTTGGACTCGAGGAGCGCCACCTTGAACCCCGCCTTAGCCAAGAGGTAAGAGGCATACGCGCCGGCGGTGCCGGCACCTGCCACCACCACGTCAAATCTTTCAGACATGAAAAACCTCGGAAATGTCCATTAAAAAATGTTAGATCTTCAAGACGTCGCCCGGCTTCATTATGTACACCTTAGACCTCGAAACCGCCTCGACGCGTGCCTTGAAATCCTCCGGATCTTGTTTAATCAGCGGGAAGGTGTTGTAATGTATCGGCACCACCCTCCGCGGCCTCAAGAACTGCGTGGCTATGGCTGCCTCGCGCGGACCCATGGTGAAGACACTACCGATGGGGAGGAGGGCCACGTCTATGTCGTACAGCTCCGCGATGAGCTCCATGTCTCTAAACAACGCGGTGTCGCCCGCGTGGTATACGGTGCCCTCGGGGGTCGCTATGACGAAGCCGGAGGGCGCGCCTCTGTTGGCTGTGTGAAGCGCAGGCGTCATGTAGATCTCGACGCCGTCTCCCAGCTTGATCGTGCCGCCTATGTTCATGGGCATTGTCTGGGCCTCCGGGATGCCCTTCTCCGCCACCTCCAACGTCAGCTCAAAGGTGCCGACTATGGGGGCCCCCGTGGCCTTTGCGATGTCTACAGATTCGCCTAGGTGGTCGAAGTGGTCATGTGTAATTAGTATGTGTGTGGGCTTTGCGTTTATGACGTCTTGAGGAGCCGCCGGGGAGAGGGGGTTGGAGATCCAGGGATCTATCAGCAACTTCGCGCCTCCCGTCTCCACCATAAACGCCGCGTGCCCAAACCATCTGATCTGCATATGCCGCAGTGATTTGGTGGTTATAACATTTCCGCCTACTTCCTCTTGAGGTCGAGCCGCAACGCGCGGGCGTGCGGCGCGTATATCTTCACTGAGAAGCTCCTCTCCAGTTCTTTTACCAGCTCCACCAACGCCCTCCACTCAATGGGCTTCACGAGATATATCTTCACGTGGTAGGTGTCTGTGGCTGGCGTGTAGCTGTACTTGACATATTTCACAGATCCGGCGCCCAGCCTCTTCGCCATCTCGGCTATTTTTCCAAGGTCCACAGACGCGGTAAATTGTTAATTTAAAAATACTGGTCTATCTTTGCCGAGAGGAGGGACTCCATGAAGGCCTTGAGCTCCACGGCCTTCTCGTACTCCTCCCTGCCCACCCGCTCGGCCGCGTCCAGCACCTTCCAAGGCTCTCTGCCGTATTTCACGAGGATATATGCCCTCCCCCCCGCCCTCTCCGCAAATGCGATGAGCTTCTCCAGCTTATCCGTCTCGATTTTTATGGGGGCGTATCTAGACCTGTATTTCACCTCAAACACCAGGACCCGCCCTCTGCATATGGCGACTACGTCAGGGACGTATCTCTTCCTGACTCCGCCGCCCGACGAGCAACCTCTCAAAACGGCGCATCCCCTCTCCCAGAAGAAGTTGGCCAGTTCTCTCTCCTTCGCCGAGCCCTTGCGTTTCACGCTCATAGCACCTCCACCTCCCTGTACCAGTTACACAACAGCCTCTCGGCGACGTCGCACCGCACGCAGTCGCACCTCAGCTCGCCCTTTACGGCGAGCTCGCCGAGCCCTTGCGTTTCACGCTCATAGCACCTCCACCTCCCTGTACCAGTTACACAACAGCCTCTCGGCGACGTCGCACCGCACGCAGTCGCACCTCAGCTCGCCCTTTACGGCGAGCTCTACCGCCCGGGGGTCGAAGCCCCTCGCGTCGAGGAGGATGCCGTCGACGGTCTTGCCCACCAGCGCGCGGAGGTCGTGCCGGTTTTTCACGTAGTAAACCCCCGGACCCCGGTACTCGGCGGCTGGGTATATCGGTATTACGCCCCTTCTCCTTAGGGGCAAGCCCCAGACGTAGATTGTGAGATCAGCCCTAAGTTCTCTGGCGAGGGATATCCACAGCCTGCTCTTGGTCTTCAGCACGACTCCGCGGCTGGCTTTCCGCAGGGCGCTGTGAAGACACTGGAGGTCCTCGCCGACGAGGGGGATCACCCTGGCGTCGAAGCTTTCACATGTAGGTATCACCTGGGGGAGGTCCACGTCTGTGAATTTTTCGCCATATAGGAGGATCACAACTCCTCTTCGAACTCTTCTCCCAGTTCCTCTTCGCCGCCTTCCTCGACGTATAACACGCCGAGTTCCTTGAGCTGGTTGTACAGCTTCTGAACAGCGGAGGCCACGTCTTTCTCCGACTTGGCGCCTGTGCATACTATCTTGCCTGAGCCGAATATCAGGATAACAACACGTGGGGAGGACATCCTGTATATCAAGCCGGGGAACTGCTCAGGCTCGTACATCGCGTTTTCAAGCATTAGCACCGCCTGTTCTAGGTCTACCTCGGCGTGGAGGTTGCCGCTGGCCACTATGTTCTGTATCTGCACCTCGGGGTCGAAGGGGACCTCGGCCCCGTGGTCTCTGAGCAGTTTTACCAAGGCCCTCACGGCGTTTTTGAGATCCTCCTCGTTCTTGGCCCCGGTCGCCACCATCTTGCCCGTGCGGAAGATCAACGCGGAGATTCTGGGCCTAGTGAGGCGGAGTATTAAGCCGGGGAACTGGTCGGGGTTGTACTCGGCCATCGTCAGCCTCTCGGCGAGCCTCTCCAGGTCGAGCTCTACCCCCAGATTCACCGTGGCTACGATGTTCTCGATGCGATATGCGGGTCCTCTGGAAGACATATGACAGTTTATAAACCCGTATTTAAATATGCCTGATGCGAAATACTCTGATACGTAAACCAAGACTCCTCCTCCGGGCCGGAGAAATCTTTTAAACACCACACACCCATGTTCCTATGGGAGGGAAGAAGCGTCCCACGCTGAGTCAGCTTGCTAAAAAAGCCGAGAAGGAAAAGGCTCAGCAACCCCAGAAGGGTAAGAAGGAGGCGAAGAAGGAGGAGGCTCCAGCTAAGAGGACTATCCAGACCCTCGACGAGAAGGTGTTTCAGACCATTGCCAAGGAGGTGCAGGGCATGAAGGCCGTCACCCCCTACGAAGTTGCGTCTAAATACGGCATAAAGATGTCTGTGGCCTTTAAGGTGTTGAGGAATCTACGCGACAGAGGGGACTTGGTGCTGGTGGCCAAGGGGCACAGGACTGAGATATATATACCTGCTAAGAGGGGTTAAAGAGGCAAGCCCTCACGTCTAACTGCGCGTTTTAAATTAACCACCCCTTCTTCCCTCATCTCCACAACATCTGACGACCTCAGGATCTCAAGCGCCGTCCTCACCGTCCTCTGGTCGGCTTTAGACATCCTCGCAACGTCGTCGATGAATCTCAGCACCCCGGCGCTGGGGTAGGTCGCCAAGTAGTTAAATATGGTGCTTAGGATGGACTCGGCCTTCGTCCTCTCGATTTTTGTCTCCTCAGCAAGTAGAGACACCAGCCTATCCCAGCTGGCTTCCTCTTTTTTCGCCTCTCCGACCTCCTTAGTTTCCCTCTGCGGCTCCTTCAAGGGGGTCGTCCCCGACGGCACCTGCGGCTTCGGGGGCTGGGGGCTGGGGGGCTTTTCGGGTTTCGGTTGCGGCTGGCGGGGTGGCAACTTTTCTTGCCTAGTCTCTTTGGCGGGCTTCGGCCTGGGGGCCGGGGCTACGGCGTCTGTTAGTTGCAACGTCACGTTGCCGACGACGACCTCCGGGCCTGACGCGAGGCATCCAGTTTTTGCACATATCACCGTCTTGGCTAAGACGCCCAACGCCTCTTGTTTGGCTTTTCCGGCTTTGTACAGCTCAGAAATCACCACTGCTATGGTTGCCTGTTTTTAAAAAGTTAGGCCTCTTTTGCCTCCACTAGTTTCCAGTAGGCTATCTTCCCCCTCTTCACCTCTTTGACGAGGTTCTCTTTCTCCAAGAGCTTGAGGATGTAGAATATCTGCGAGTGGCTAAGCCCCGTCATCTGTATAAGCCGGCTGGTGGTGAGCTCTCCATATGTCTTGAGGTACTCTATGACCTGTTCTTTACGCTCAAAAACTTTGTCGGTCTGCCTTTTCGGCATGTATAGGAAGAGGCACGACTTTTTTTGCTGGTGTTTAAAGGGGCTGTATTATTCGAATAGTTTTATCATTTTACGCATTTTGAGATACTGCGCGTAGTCGACGTATATCTTGTCGCGTAGCATCTCCTCAACCGTGGGCACCCCTGTTTTCTGCCTCTCAGCTATTAGGTCGGTTACCGTGAACACAAAGGCGTTGGAGCCTGCGCCGCTTCCAAACGGCACCAGCAGGATCTTGTCGCCTGGCTTGGCCGTGTCCAGCACCCTCGCGAAGCCCATAAGCGCGGAGGCGTTGTATGTGTTTCCGATGTGCGTAACGACTATGCCCGGCTTGATCTTTTCCATCGGGATGTTTAGCATGGAGGCGGCGCGGACGGGGAACCTGCCGTTTGGCTGGTGAAACACCACGTAGGTGAAGTCGCTCGGCTTGTAGCCGTATTTCTCCATAAGCCCCTTGGCCGCCCCCACTATGTGTCTAAAATAGGCGGGCTCGCCTGTGAAGCCCTCGCCGTGCATGGGATACGGCGACCCCTCTCTACGCCAGAAGTCGGGCGTGTCTGAGACGAAGGAATACATGGCCTCAAGCTCCGCGGCTACGCCGTCTTTCCCCACTATGAGGGCCGCACCGCCGCTACTGGCTGAGTACTCTAGGTGTTCACCGGGCTCTCCCTGCGACGTGTCCGTGCCGACGGTCATGCCGTATTCCGCCCTCCCGGAGTCCACAAGTCCTATGGCCGCCACGAGACCCTCGCTACCGGCCTTGCATGCGAACTCCATGTCTACGGCAAACACGTTGTTGCTGAGCCCCAGCGCGTCGACAAGTATGGAGGAGATGGGCTTAACCGCGTACGGCTTAGACTCGGTGCCTGCGTAGACAGCCCCTATACGCCTCGGGTCGATCCCAGCCCTCCTGATGGCCCGCCTGGCGGCCTCCACCGCGATTGTCACGGCGTCTTCGTCTAAGCCCTCGACGCTTTTCTCGTCCACTAGGTACACATCTACTATGCGGAGGGGGTCGTCGCCCCATATCCTAGCCACCTCCTCGGTCCTTATGCGGTACTTCGGGATGTAGGCGCCCCAGCTGACTACGCCTACGCGGCTCATATCCCACCCACCGGCCTGAACTTGTACCCGTACATAACCAAGCCGTGTTTCCCGTCGGCGATCACCCTCCGAAACACCACCTCCATCTTGGCCCCCGGCGCGAGTTTATCCGGCTGGGCGTCGACTATCTGCCCCGCCACTCTTACGCCGTTGGAGAGCTCCACAAGCCCCAAAATCAGAGGCTTCTGCTTCAAGAAGTCAGTCCCGACTTGGTGCAACACGGTATACTCCACCAATCTGCCCTCGCGGGGGAGCTCGACGTTTTCAAGCTCCGTGGAGCCGCACCTACACTTCACCACGGGCGGGAAGTACACGGCCCCGCACTTCTTGCACCGCCTGGCGACCAGACGGTAATAATGGGGGATGTTCCTCCAGTAGATCGGCACCGACTCGTGTCTCATGTCCCTACCCTAAAACGAGTTTTTATACTTTGTCATACTCCTACAACGACAACTGTCGAAACTTTGTCGACGCCGCCCATGCTGTGCACCACCCCGTAGCTCCCGTCTACGCGCTTAAACTCCCTGCCTATCAGTTGCCAAGCCACCTCCACGAGCTGGTAAACCCCCGTGGCCCCCAGCATGTTTCCCCTAGATTTAAAGCCGCCGCTTAGGTTCACGGGCAGGTCGCCGTCTTTCATCGCGGCGAGGGCGCCGCCCCTCCTCACCAAGCCCAGCGACTCCACCGCAAGAACCCCGAAGATGGAAAAGGAGTCGTGTACCTCGGCTGTCGCCACGTCTCTTGGGGTGATTTTGGCCTTCTCGAAGGCGCGTCTCGCCGCCTCGTTTAGGCTATAAAGCGTGTCGTAGTCCGGCCTTAGGTTAAAAGCCGCCGTGTTTGTGGAGGTGGCGACAGACAGTATACGCGGCCCTTCTTTCCTGCTGTTGCAGAGCACCGCAGCCGCAGCGCCGTCTGCGAGGGGGCCTATGTCGTAAAGCCGCAGAGGCTCGCTTACTACTTCACTGTTGACCGCGTCCTCCAGCTTTATCTGTCTCCTGAAGTATGCGTAGGGGTTCCCCGCGCCGTGGCTGTGCATCAAAACAGCCCACTGGGCTAGGTCTTCGTATTTGTATTCATACTTCTTGAGGTACATCTTGGCCATGAGCGCTGCGTAGGACAGAGGCGTTATGCCGAAGTACCGCTCGAAATACGTGTCGAGGGTGGCGGCGTATATGTCCTGTTGCTGGTTGCTTAAGACGTCGTTGGGCTTGTCGACGCCCACCACGGCGACGCAGTTATGCTCCTCAGACCTCAGCGCGTGGTAGGCAAGAGCCACGGCGGCGCCTCCGGACCCGTCTCCGTTTTCCACCCTGTACACCGGGATTTTGTCTAGGCCCAGGGCCTCCAACACGTAGGCCCCCAAGATTTGTTGCTTGTTGGCGAGCTCGGTGGTTGAGGAGGCGACGAACAACGCGTCTATGTCGGCCTTGGCGTCTGAAAGAGCCTTGTCGAGGACCTCGGCGGCTATGTCGTCGATGTTTTTTCCGTAGTGCCTGCCTGCTTGATAAAGTGCGGCCCCGGCTAGGAATACGTCTTTCATCGAAAGGTTATAAAGCCAACTTATTAAAATGTTTCTAATGGAACCTAAACTTCACGAGTTCGAGAAGATATACGGAGATGCCAACAAGGCGGCTGAGGCGCGGCGCCAGTACCTAGAGAAGGCGACAGGCGCGAGGCTGGAGAACATCGGCAAGACCATAATAGACCTAAACACTGTGGTAGGCAGAAACATAGAGAACGTAATCGGCGCCGTGCAGATCCCCGTCGGCGTTGCGGGGCCTCTGCTTGTAAGGGGCGACTACGCCAACGGCCACTACTACGTCCCGCTGGCCACCACCGAGGGGGCTCTGGTGGCTTCGGTAAACAGGGGGGCCAAGTTCGTCACGGAGTCAGGCGGCGCAAGGGTCAAGGTGCTGAAGGACGGAATGGCGAGGGCCCCGCTGTTTAGGCTACCTTCGCTTATAGACGCGGTGGAGTTCGTGGAGTGGGTACATCAGCACTTCGATGAGTTGAAAAAAGCCGCGGAGTCTACGACTAGACACGGGAGGCTTAAGGAGGTGCAGCCCTTCGTCGTGGGCAACTACGTGTGGCTGAGGCTGGTGTACTTCACGGGGGATGCCATGGGCATGAACATGGCGACTATAGCATCTGAGGCCGTGGCGAGGTACATCCATGAGCATTTCCCAAAGGCGAGGCTCGTCGCACTCAGCGGCAATATGTGCGTAGATAAGAAGGCCAACGCCGTAAACTTCCTGCTGGGCCGGGGGAAGACAGTTGTGGCGGAGGCCGTAATAAAGAAAGAGGTTTTGGAGAGGCTCGGCATAACTGCGGAGGACGTCCACAACGTAAACATAAGGAAGAACCTCATAGGCTCTGCCTTAGCCCATTCATACGGCTTCAACGCCCACTTCGCCAACATAGTAGCCGCCGTGTTCATAGCGACGGGACAAGACGCGGCCCAGGTGGTGGAGTCCAGCATGGGCATAACCTCCACCGAGCCTAGGGAAGACGGGCTCTACATCTCGGTCTTCCTGCCGAGCTTGGAGGTCGGCACGGTAGGCGGAGGCACCGGCCTGCCCACCCAGAGAGAGGCGTTGGCGCTTCTCGGCATTGCGGGCCCCGGCGATCCGCCGGGGACCAACGCGTTGAAGTTCGCGGAAATAGTGGCCGCGGCCGTGCTCGCCGGCGAGCTGAACCTGTTAATCGCGCTGGCAAGAAACGAGCTGGCTTCGGCTCACCAGAGGCTGGGGAGGGCTAAGTGACGCTTTGGCTTATCCTGTGGGCGAACTGACGTATTTTCGGCAACAGGTTTTCTATGTGCCACAGCGGGTTGACGAATACTATGAGCCAGCCCTTCTTGTTGGGCAACTCAAATATGCCGACTTTGTAGTTGGCGTATTTCACGGTGACGTAGTGGAAGTCGCCGAGGTTCTCATCTTGGTTCTGCCTGATGATGTTAATTATTTCGATTAGGTTGGTGACTTGTCTCAGCGTCTTCGCGGTTAATGTGTTGGGGAGGTGATGTATGAGGGGCACGCCTCGCTCGTCGAGAATCGTCACGCCTTGTATAGCCTCGTTTATGATCTCGGTTACGATAATTCGCTTGAGGTCCGTGGCCGCCGAGGTCTTGTTGTCTGTCCTATGTGGCGAAACGTAAATTACCACGAACATCCATGTAGGAATACTTTATAAGCTTTAACGCCGGCGATATTACCGCCAATTTCGTTTTTAACCCTCACCCACTAATAGACGTGGGCGAGTTCGAGGAGGAGTTTGAAGAATTTGAGGAAGAGGTTAAGGAATACGAGGGCGAGGCGATCGAGGAAAGCCGGATTAAAGGCGTCATCTCCAACGCCATACCCCCATCTGTTGTTTTATCCATTGTCTACGACGGAGCTGAGGGGAAGGCCCTCGTGAAGCTCTATGACCCAGTCGGCGATACTGTGTATTACTGGTACGACAACACGGGACACAGGCCTTACCTTATCACCAACAAGACGCCTGAAGAGATAGCGGAAAAGATGCCCGAGGTGCTACGCCGCCCGGGCTTCAGCCACTTCGACGTGGAGGAGAAATACGACGCTTTACACGACAAAAAAATCCTAGTTACGAAGGTATATGCCAAAGACCCGCTCTCCGTCGGCGGCGGGAAGAACTCGTTGAGAGACATATTGAGAGAGACTTGGGAGTCTAGGATAAAGTACCACCACAGCTACCTCTTCGACCGCAACATCATCCCAGGGATGTGGTACCGGTCAAACGGCAATGGGTTGACCCCCGTGGAGATCTCCATCCCGCCGGAGATCAAGTCGACACTCGGCAACGTGTTCCAGCCAGAATACGGCAAAATCGCCGAGGAGTGGATCCCGCTGTTTCAAGCGCCGGTGCCCCACATCCGGAGAGTGGCCATAGACGTCGAGGTATACACGCCTCAGGAGAACAAGATACCCGATCCGCGGGAGGCGGAGTATGAGGTCATCTCAGTGGCGCTGGTGGGCAGCGACGGGCTTAGACGCGTATTAATGCTACGCAGGCCGGGCAACGACGCAGAATTGAGATACAGACCGGACTACGAGGTAATATTTTTCGATAGCGAATACGAGCTGATTAGAGAAGTGTTGAAGACGATTACGCAGTACCCTGTAGTTGTGACATTCAACGGCGACAACTTCGACCTGCCCTACATCTACAACAGGGCTCTAGCCCTGGGAATATCCAAGGAGGAGATACCTATAGCCGCTAAGAGAGACTACGTCAGCGTGGCGCCCGGCGTCCACATAGACATGTACAAGTTTTTCGCGATTAAGGCGATAGAGGCGTATGCGTTCGGCGGGGTCTACAGGGGGGAGAGGGGACTTGACGGCATTGCGTATGCTATCCTGGGCGTGGGCAAGCTTGAGAGGCAGAAAAACGTCTCGAGGATGGGCTACTGGGAGCTTGCCGAGTATAACTACAGAGACGCGTTGATAACGCTCTACTTCACCCTGTACAACGGCGAGATGGTCATGAAGCTCATCTTGCTCCTCTCAAGAATCGCCAAGATGCCTATTGAAGACATCACCAGGTCGCAGGTCTCTGCGTGGATTCGGAACATGCTCTACTACGAACACAGAAGGAGGGGCTGGCTCATACCCAACAAGGAGGATATCTTGAAGGAAAAGGGGTCTGTGCACACCAAGGCCATCATAAAGGGCAAGAAATACGCCGGTGCCGTCGTGTTGGACCCGCCGCTGGGCATATTTTTCGACGTGTATGTGCTAGACTTCGCCTCTCTGTACCCCACAATAATAAGTAAGTGGAACCTGTCCTACGAAACCGTCAACTGCAAGCCCGACGCCGAAAGGCCCTTACCCGAGCTCCCACACACCGTGTGCCGCGACAAGCCCGGCCTCACAAGCACGCTTGTCGGCATTTTGAGAGATCTTAGAGTGCATGTCTACAAGAAGCTAGCTAAAAAAGCGCCGACCCCCGCCGAGAGACAGCTCTACGACGTGGTGCAGAGCGCCATGAAGGTTTTTATAAACGCGTCATACGGCGTCTTCGGCGCAGAGACTTTCCCGCTGTATTGTCCACCTGTGGCGGAGCTCACCACGGCGCTGGCCAGATACATCATGACCAGCACAGTTCTGAAGGCCACGGAGCTGGGGTTGATACCTGTATATGGCGATACGGACTCGCTGTTTCTATGGAACGTCACAGAGGATAAAATCAAAAAACTTATTGAATACACGGAGAATATTGGTATAGATATAGAGCTAGATAAAATATATAAATTTGTGATGTTTAGCGGACGGAAGAAGAACTACCTCGGCGTAACCAAAGACGGCGGCGTCATTGTCAAGGGCATAGTGGCTAAGAAACGCAACGCGCCACCCTTTGTAAAAGAATTAGTGGAAGATATTATAAACAACTTGAAAAATATAAATTCGGTAGATGATATAGTAAAAACAAGAGATATAATAATAGCAATGGTGAAAGAGGCCGAGACCAAGATAAAAGAGAAGAAGATCACGTTAGACAAACTCGGCATAAAAATGGTCCTAAGCAAAAACATAGAAGAATACACCAAAAACAAGCCTCAACACGTGAAAGCCGCCGAGCAACTCATGAAATACGGCATCAATGTGGGCAGGGGCGACGCAATAATCATAATAAAAACCAAGGACTCCGCGGGGGTCAAGCCGATCCAGCTTGCGAGGATAGACGAGATAGACGAGAAGAAATACCTAGAATACGTCAGCACGTCTCTTGAACAGATACTTGAGGCGATGGGCGTATCTATCGAGGAACTAAGAGGCGCGACACGTCTAATCTAAACGCCCGGCCCCTATTCAAACGCCTCCTCCTCTTCAGGCGCCGAGAGACTCTGCACCACGCCTCTGAGAACCTCCTCGGTGGTGGCGTCGTCTATATACGGAAACACAACCGTGGCGTCGCCAACTTGGAGGCTCTCCCCGGCCCACTGCGCTCCGTGGACAATCTCGAAAATCGGCAACGCGACCTCCACCCTGTTCTCCACCCTCTTCGGGGAGTACTTCCTGATCTTCTCCAGCAACTCCCTCGTCAGAGGCGCTGGGTACGACACCGAGTAGTAATCCCTAAGGATGATGAAATCTGACGACGAGGGATCCCAGGACTTTATCAGTTCTACGGCCACGTCCTTAACAGCCTCCATGACATCCTTATTCACAACTTCCCTCTTCACCACGCTACTTTTAGAGACCTTAGCAACTACGCTCACTATGCGCCAACCAGACCCACTATTTAAAACTTAGCCTTCTAAACACAGCGAAGCCTCTGTAGAGGGCCGCCGCGCTCACCAACGCCGTGTATAGATAGAGAAGGGTCGAGACAAGGAGGGGAAAGGCGGAGGCCGCGACTGCAACCAGGAAAAGGTAGGCAACCCTCTCGCCGCGTTCCATAAACCCCACGCCCCTAACCTCTACGCCGAGCGCCTCCCCTCTGCACCGTGCGTAGCTTATCGCGTAGGTCCCCACCAAAGCGACGTAGATCACCAACGGATCCACGCGTCCCCAGAAGTAGGCTAAATACGCGGCGTCGGAATACCTGTCGAGGAACGAGTCCAGAAAAGCCCCCCCTCTGGAGGCTACGCCTCTGCCTCTGGCGACTGCGCCGTCTAGCCCGTCTAGCAGACCAGAGACCAATATGAACAGCCACGGCGGGAAGCCGTAGATCAGCACCAGAGGCACGCCGCCCCAAGCGACTAGTCCAGACGCCAACGTGAGCAGGTTTGGGCTCAGGGGGATGCGTCTCCCGAGCTTGTCCAAGTTCACGACCCTCCTCAGCTTCTCGGAAACCACTGACGATTAGACCCGTTAATTAAGATAGTCTCTTAAGCACGTACGCCACATACGCCGCGGCTTGCCAAGACATATACGGCAACGGCCCAAGCGAGATCCATATGGCGCGCCTAGACAGAAGCTCCTCGTCCTCCGGCGAAAGGCCGTCGTGGTCGCCGAAGATAAACAAGCCGCCGCCCTCCAGACGCACATCCGAGATGTCTCTACCGCTTTCATGTAGATAGTACACATGTCTGTACCTGGCCGAGATGGCGCGTAAATCGGCCTTAAACGACTCCTGCGTTAGGAGCCAAGAGGCAACCACGCGCGCCCGGCTGGAGGGCACGGACGTTATGCGGTATGTCGTCCCTTCGCATAACATTACATACACCTCGCTCACGCCGCCGCGGAGAGACTCCACTACAAAATCCACAAGGACGTCGAACCTGCTCTTGACTAGGCTATTGACGTCGATAGACCAAGGACACGCGACGTCGCTTTTTATCAAAAAAGCGCTCAAATGACTTGTTGAAGCGGCACCCTCTTCTTCCGCTCCTCCCTGGGACGCACCTTGATTATGCCGAAGAACACGGCGCAATTAATGCAGTAGCGCTTAGTTACCAAGTACCGCGATATGATGACGCCCTGCTTCTCAAGCTCTCTGGCCAAGTCGGGCGGCACGGGGGAGTAGGGGACGGTCAACCTCACCGACTTAGACCTCGGCGTTACCTTTCCACAGTTATCGCAATATACATACGGCTCTCGTCCCTTACCGCCCTTCTTACGGCCCCGATTTTTGCGCTTCTTCGGCACAACCCCTTTATTAGAACGGTTTTTAAATTTTTAGGGTCTTCTACTTGCGGACTTCTTTAGTTATCTGGGGGTGCCGCTCGGCGTCATGTTCAGGGGTAGGCGTATGCGGGGAGGCACCGGCTGTGCCTCGGCGCCGGGATGACTTGAGCGAGGAGTTGCGCGGCGGGAAAAAATGAAGAAAAAGGGGCTAGAGCAGTCTTACGTATCCCCCCGCCGCCGCGGCGAATGCCAGCAGGCCCTTGGGGCGGTACACCTCTCTAATCTTGTCTTCATATACTTCGTACCTGCCGAAGGCCAGCTCCAGCCTTGTCTCTCTCACGGCTCCGTTTTGGGCGCAGAAGGCCTTAGGCGGGTTTAGCGAGAGACATACCTCAGACCAGCTACATACGCCTCCACTGTGTACGGGTGGAGGATGCCCATCTGCCTCTGCCTCACTACATCAACTATCCACGGGAATTTACGCAGTGTCTTGGCAATCTCCACCAGCCTATCCCTAAGATCCAGCCACTTCTTAACCCACTCTACGCCGAATGCTTGTAACTCTGGGTATTCCTTCAGAAGCTTCTCCGACGGGTCAGGCGGAGGCGGAGGCGACTCCTTCATCCTCTCCACCTGATCTATCTATCTAAGGATTTCCTCAAGTTGTTTTCTTTGCGTATAGTTGTTTTTAAACTGGCGCATGGGGGTGTGGCGTAGACGCGGAGAAGCCGCCACAGCTGGACTCTCGGCGGCGCTTTATTCCGTGCGTCGTGGGCTGTATTCAGAGGCTATGGTTTCCTCCGTCGCTTCGGCTGTTGTCCTCGCCGAGGTGGGTCAGTTTAGGGAGGCGGTGCAGTACGTGCAGAAGGCCGCCAAGGCGCTGTATGAGGGGGCGAGGGAGGGGTTTGAGCGGGTGAAAGTCACGGTTCAACGCCTCGTGGAACTCTTCGTGGAAGCCGTCACGAGGATGCTGGCTTGGGTGGATGAACACAAAGCCTACCTCTTCTTGATGGCGGCTGTGGCGGCTGGAGTGATCACGTTGGCCACAGCGTTGAATCTGTGGGGTTTGGTGGAGCTGGAGAAGCTTGCGCATGCCGCCGTGGGCATGCCGCCGTTTGTGGCTGGGCTGGCTGATGCCGGCGGGAAGGCGGCGGAGAGGTTTAAGGCGCTGGCCGAGAGATACGAGAGGTGGAGGGTGGACGAAAACGTCATTAACGAGGTCATCAATGCCCCTCTGAATAAAGAGAGGCCGTATGAGGCGCTTCTAAGGCTGGCGAAGTCGCCGAATCTGCCCAGGCCCTTGGTGGAGTTGAGGAAGGCATTGATGAATGTCAAAGACGAGGCGGAGAAAGACGCCGCCGTAATCGCCACTCTTGTGCTCTATAAGGCGCTGATCAACAACGCCGAGGCGTATAGGGAGTGGGCTGAGCTGTACAAATGGGCGAGGGGTCTGGTTGAGAGGCAGGAGTTCACTGTGGCGGCAGAAGAGGTGAAGAGACTCCGCGGGTCGCAGAAGAGGCTTGAGGAGGTGGCGGAGGAGGTGAGGATGGAGCTGAACGGGGTGTTGGTGTTGTACTCGCAGAGCGACTTCTATAAAGAGAAGCCTAACATCCTCGACAAGCTCAAGCAACTTCTGGAGGTGGACTTTGGCGAGGCGGAGGAGCTGGCGAAGGCGAGGCGCAATGAGCTCTATGAATTAGGAGACGTCAATATGGGGACTAAGGCCTACGCCGCCCTTCTTTCTATCTCAAGAGGTGGGATATACGGACACGCGGCGACGTTGCTTATGGGGGAAGGGGCTCTGGCAGATGTTGTGTTACTGACGCCGAAGGGCGCCTACGACAAGGCCAAAGGGATCGCCAAGGGGCGTGGTGAGACAGTCGACCCGTCCCGCTCGCCTAAGGGGGCGGTAGACTGGGAGGATAGGGCCGCCTCTGTGTTTCTGCGGTTTTTGATTGGATACGGCGAAGCGGATCTCAAGTTTAGACGCGTTGAGAAGAGAGGCGAAAAGGGACGCGTCGAGAGGGGGTTCCAGGTGTTTAGGACCTACGGCGGCGTCGAGGCCTTCGTCGGCGAGTTGTGGATAGGGGAGGTGGCTTACTTCAATGTCAGCGAGGAGGAGTTGAGGCGCCTCGTGGAGGAGGCGAAAAAGCATGCGCCGGACCTCTCAGGGATGGACAAGGCGCCGCAGTACTTGGAGTGGCGTGCCACAGACGTATCAACATCTTGGAGGCAGATAGTGGCTGGCACCGTTCATCCCTGGCAGTTGAGGTGGTACTTCGGCCTCCTCGGCGGGCCGAGGTGGTTCAGCGGCAAGGCCATCGTCACGAGGGAGGGCATCAAGCTGGCTGTCGTTGCGTATTGGTCCCGCGAGAGGGAAGACGAGATCTTGAGGGGGAGCAGTTGGCTGAAGTCTCTGCTAGGCCATACCGTTAACAACTGGCGGGAGCTTGTGGACGCCATAGACTGGAGCTGGGTGTTGAAAAAGGTCGAGGAGCTGGCCTATGAGTTAAAGCCTTGGATTGGCCCCAAGGGGATGAGCGACATGGAGAGGGAGGGGCTGACGAGGAGGATGCTGAGCGAGCTGGCGCTCCTTGCCCACTTCGCCGAGGCGAAGAGAGGTAAAAACGACAGTGAGTGGCGTGAAGAGCGGATCAAGATGCTGGCGAAGGCTGTGGAGGATCTAAGCGGTGGGAGGATAGCAGGCGACTTCGCCAAAGAGCTGGCCAGGCTGATTATCTACTACGCAGAAAGGCATAAGCAATATGCAGAGAAGCACATCAACAAGTTGGCGGAGAAGCTGGTCGGTGTCTCTAATAAAGAGGTCTGGGGCATTGTAAGGCGCGTCCTAAGCGGCGAAGATCCCAATGTGTACTGCCTCACGAGGGATTGCGCTAGGGATGCGGTGGTGAGGAAGTTCGTCGCTCCAGCTCTTGAGCTGGTCATGCTGGACAAGGCGCTGAGAGGCGAGTTCGACAGAGAGGAGGCGTTGCTCCTCTTCGGCGAGATGTATGCCACGGCGTTGGCGGGAGACGGCGCAGTGGGGCCATATGATGTTTGGCTGACTGTCGGTGGAGAGCTTGGCGGAGGTGCCGCGCTTCTGCGCCTAGCCACACTGCATCTGCTCAACCAGCTCCTGCCCGACGAGCTGAAGTTGGGCGTGCGGGTGTACATAGGCGAGGGCGTATATCGCATAGCCGCCTACGGCGAAGACGCGGCGAAGTTTAAACGCCTCCTCGCCGTCTCCGCGCCCTCAGACGGCGGAGAGTATTTAAGCCCCAAGTTCAATGAATTCGTGAAGGAGACCCAGGTAGAGGTGCAACTCGACAAGAACAGCATAAGGCGGACCAAGAGAAACGTCTCCGCCGATTTGACCCTCTCGGAGGCTGGCGTCGCCGTGAAGTACAACGTATATCTGCGTGAGAACAAGGTGGAGCTCCAGTTCCTATCGACGGACCGGAGCCGCGCCGAGCTTGCGGCCCGCCTGCTAAAGCGAGCGGGCGTCAACGCAGAGGTGAAAAAGGTGGGTAGCGAGGACGTGTGGCAAGTCAGAGCCACCACCGATATAG
>Ga0079998_121480_pt1 | contig 46996 bp, 44 predicted proteins | sample PerSpoBPS_BMetaG_FD_69201 | JGI IMG/M metagenome (GOLD analysis project Ga0079998, IMG submission 69201) | Thermal spring microbial communities from Yellowstone National Park, Wyoming, USA - Perpetual Spouter B (PS_B) MetaG (SPADES assembly)... | ecosystem: Environmental > Aquatic > Thermal...
GCAAGATTGAAAGGCGAAGCAAAAGCCGTTGCGAAGAAAAACATAAACAGCAGGACGATGACGCAAATCTCTAACGGTTTGGTTTGCCTCAAGGCTTTTCAAGCCTCCTTCGCCTCAAACTTCGCCACTCACTCTTCCCTAAAGGTTGAGATGCTTGGCAAAAATTTAACATGCGCCATCACTGAAGGGAACGCTCTTTTGATGATGACCGTCCAAAAGGTGGTGACGGACGGGAGGTGAGCGGGATGCGAAAGAGCCTTTGGCTTCTCGCGATGTTCGGTATGGGCATCCTGTCGGCTCAGACAGTTTCGTCGCTTCTGTCCCCTGCGGGCTTGCATGCCCTTGTCTCGGAGGGCATTCAGCGAGCCAACGAAATTGCTTTCGGCTATCGGTCACTTCCTCGCAGCGACATAGACATCAGTCCGTTTCGCCGTTTAGCCGTCGGGCTGGCAGAGGTGGGTTGCTTTGAAGAGGCGTTGCGGGTGCTTCGGGCGATGCCGATGCCAGAGAGACCGTTCGGGCGAGAGAATTACTGGCAGGTTTATCGGGAGGTGGCGGTAGTCGCTGCTAAAAAGGGTCGTCCTGATATTGCCCTTCGCCTTGTCGCTCAAATCCCGAACTTCACGATGCGCTATGGAAAGTCCCTTACACCTTCAGGAGCGATGGAGAAGGCGCAAGCAATTAAAAGCGTCGCCGAAAGTCTTGATCAAGTGTCGCCATCTCAGGCGCGCCGATATCTTCGGCACGCCCTTGCCCTTGCCCACCAAATCGCCGAACCTTTCTGGCGCGCTGATGCCCTCAGTCACTTGGCAAGAGTGGCGGCGAAAATTGCTCCCCAAGATGCTCGGCGTTTAGCGGAAGAGGTGATCGCTGTCGCTAAAAAACATCCGAATGACCGTCAACGGGTGAGTTTGCTCGTTGCTATTGCGCCTGCCGTCAGACGATGGGACGCTGATCAAGCCCGTCAACTGCTCCTTCAAGCATTGGACATCGCTTTGCGCCAACCGAGCGACAGAACCTTTGAGCGAGATCGGGCAATTCAAACGATCGTGCAGGGAATGAGAGAGGCAGAACTTTGGGATGAGGCGATCAAGGTGGCTGACTTCCTCCCCGATGTGATGACTCGTCCGACGCCAGACATCCCCGCAATATCCCTCATTCCTCTGCCGACGAAATGGGAGGCGCTCGCCGACATCGCCCTTGCCTTAGCGCAACAAAAGCATTTCACGAGAGCGCTGCAAATCGCCGAGGGAATCCGTGACCCTTATCAGCGCGCCCGCGCTTTGATCGGCATCGTCCCTTTGCTGGCGAAGAACGAACCGCAAAAAGCGAAGCAATGGCTCTGGCAAGCGACGGTCATCACGGTGCGACAAGTTGACCCCAAACTGGCAACCTCGTTATTTCCCGACATCGCCGAAAACTTTGTCGCCGTTGCTCCCGACGAATTGGGCAAATTCGCCCGTCAGGTAACGGAGGCATTGCAACGGCTGGATGGTTACAGGGCTGTCAATGGGCTAAGCCAAGTTGCCACCAAAGTCGCCCCTGCTGACCGAGAATCGGCAAGCAGGTTGTTTGAAGATGCTAAAAACATCGCTCGCGCCATCCCTAACCCCGATCATCGGATGGTTGCCTTAGAAGGCTTGGTTTGGCAGATGGGGCAAGCCCGCTTCTTTGACGATGCCCTTGCCCTCTTGCCAGAGATTGAGCAAGCCTCGTTGGCAAGGGGTAGAAAGGTCACAGAAGGTCGCTATTTACTTTCCCTCAGCGAGATTGTCGTGGCGATGGCGCAAGCGGGACAAACGGCACAAGCCCTTTCCTTGCTGCCAAAACTGGATGGCAATAGGCACAGGGGCACAGAGAAACTGCACGCCCTCCTCGCCGTTGCTAAAGGTCTTGCTCCTTCCAATCCGCAAAAGGCGGGGGAACTTCTTGAAAAAGCGTTGGCAGAAGTGCGATGGCTTCATCAAAGGGCACGAGGAGATTACATCCCTTACGATGCCTTTGACGGGTTGGTGGAACTGACCATGACTGTCGCTCAAATCGTCCGCTCATCAGAGAAAAGGCAGTGAGGCAGATTTGTTCCCCGCCAACCAAGAAGCGTTTATGGCTCGCGGGCGATTTGGGCGAGTTTGCGGGCATCAACGATGACGATTTGGCGGCGGTGCTTTTTGATGATGCCTTCCTGTGCCCAGGCACTCAGCGTCCGAACGGTCGTTTCCACCGTCGTCCCCGCCATCGCCGCCAAATCGTAGCGGCTAAAACTGCTATCCAAGACGATGCCTTCCTCTGTCCGCGTGCCGAAGCGCCCCATCAACGCCAGCAGCAACGCCGCCAAGCGCTTTTCCACCCGTTGGGTGCTGAGCAATCGGATGACTTCCTGCGCTTGGCGCAACCGCGCCGCCAAGTTGCTGACAACTTGCAACGCCAACGCGGGGTCATTTTGCAAGGCGTAAAGGAAGGCTTCACGGGGGATGCGCAACGCTGTCACTTGCGTCAAGGCGATGGCGTCCGTGTCGTAGGGACGCCCATCCAACACCGCCACTTCGCCGACGAGATCGCCCGACGAGCAGACGGCGACGATAGTCTTGAGTTTGTTTTCGGCAGGCAAGGCTTTGCTCAGGATGACTTTGCCTTGCTCAATCAAGTAAAGCCAGTTAGGGTCGTCGCCCTCCCAAAACAGGGCTTCACCCTTTCGGAAGACCGCTTCCCTGCCCTGGACGCGTCGGAGCAGCAGGGTGAAGGGTGGGCGCAAGATGGACTCTTGCCGTGTCGGGAAGGTGCTGGTGCGCTTGTTGCCCATCGTCAATGCCCCCTGTGCTGTTGATGACGATGCCCGCATCATTATAGCGCCCTAACTCCTGCCTTTCCGCCCTGAGCCGTCGGCGTCATCATTGGTGGCGACAAAAGGAGGTGCGCATCGGGTCGGATGGAAGAGCGACGGCTGGGGGCGAAACCCTTCCGCCCCATCATCTTCAACCCGACGATCGGCGACCTGAGTTCCCTCATCGCCCCGCCTTACGACATCATCGGCGAGGGAGAATGTGCCGAGTTGCTTGCCCGCCACCCTTTCAACATCGTGCGGCTCATCCTGCCACCCACTTTGAAGGGAACGCAAACTGACCGTTACGAAGAAGCGGGACGGTTGTGGCAGCGATGGCTCCGAGAGGGCGTGGTGCAAGAGTGGGATGAAGCCAACTTGTTCGTCTATGTCCAACGCTTTTCTTGGCGAGGCACGCAGCGGGAGCATTGGGCGCTCCTTGCCGCTATCCCGTTATTTGACTACGAGACGGGTTTGGTGCGTCCCCACGAATGGACGATGCCCAAACCCAAAAGCGACCGATTGCTTTTGCTTCGGGCGATAGGCGCTGAACTTAGTCAGGTGCACGGCTTGCTCAGCGATGAGACGGGCGAATGGAAAGGGGTGTTGCAGTCGGCGGCGAAAGGTGAGGCGTGGCTGAGGGCGCATCTGAACGGTGTGGAGCATTTGGTCTGGCGGATTGACGACCCCGCTTTTGGCGAAGAGGTCAACCGATGGCTGGCAAATCAATGGCTTGTCATCGCCGATGGGCATCACCGTTACGAGACGGCATTAGCGTTCCGCAAAGAGTTGCCCGAAGCCCAAAGCGACCCTGACCATCCCGCCAACTTTGTCGGCATCGTCCTCGCCGATTACCAACGGAATGCGACGGTGCTACCGACCCATCGGCTTTTTCAGTTCGCTCAGTCCGAAAGCGTGGAGCGGTTGTTGCGGGAGTTGATGCGACGGTTTCGGACGATCAATGTCAGTTGGGATGGGACGGATGAAGGCTTGGAGCGATTGCTGTCGGAAACGCCGACCGTCTCCTTCCTCGCCATCGCCCAAGAGCGGGTCAAACAGGTGTTCGTTTACGGGTTTGAGAGTGGTGTCGCGCAGGCATTGGAGCAACTGCCACCGCCTTTGCGGAAGGTGGACACCGCTGTTTTGCATCATGCCGTCCTGCCCATCGTGATGGCGGGCGCAGGCATTGCGCCTGAAAGTGTCACCGTCAGTTACACGCAGGATGCCCAAAACGCCCACGCCTTTGCGCAGGACAAAGGTTGTCTTGCCGTCCTATTGCGCCCCGTCCCGTTGGACTTAGTGCGGGAGGTGGCGGCGCAAGGTTACCGCTTGCCGCCCAAAACGACTTACTTCATCCCGAAAGCGCCTTCGGGTCTGGTCATGCGCCGCCTGCGGTGAGATGTCGGAGTGGCTATTAGCCGCAACCCAAGACAGCACACACGCCTTTTATCCTTCCGCGCTCAATCCCGTCGCCCCTTCAACGGCGCCGATGAGGCGATCCAGCGACACATCGGGTTTCTCCGCGTCTTCAGGCTTGGGCACTACAAGGTCAACCGTAACGGTGCCGTCAGCGGGGTTGGCTTTGGCGTTGGCGACGCCCTTGACGCGTTTGAGGGCTTGCTCCACTGCCGCAGCGTTCTCCGCCGTCAGCCCCTTGACTTTCAAGAGGACGCTGGCAGCATAGGGTTCACCATGCAGGGGTTTGGTGGAAGCGACAGCAGCGACCAATTGGGTGAGGCTGGCGAGCCCAATTTCATACTCCACGACGACGCGCTTCGTTTGGGGGCTGAAATCGCTGAGGTTTTTGACGCCCGCAACGCCTTGCAGGGACGCTGACAGCGCCCGCACGCACCCGCCTCAGCGCGTCCCAGGGATAAGCAAAGTCACTTTCGCCGTCTTGGGTTGGGGCGCCTGTTGCGCCCAAAGCGTGCCGATGACTAACCCGCACAACGCCGCAAAAGCCATCGCCCGACGCATCGCTTGACACCTCCTTGAAAGTGACGCCTCGCACGGGTGACGCCCTAAATTATGCCAAGCGAGTTTTCAGGCGATAGCCGCTGAAAGGAGTGACCGCCAATGGGTGGTGAAGGGAAGGGCAGAGAAAGTGTCTTTCGGGCGACCCGTCGCACTGTCCCGCCGTCATGGGCAATTTGGCAACGCCAACTAATGGCAACGATGAGCGAAGCAGCCATCGCTTTTGTTGACCACTACACCCGCCCCGACGGGACGCTCATTTGGCGGGACGAGTGGCCAGGGATGGACGGCGCTGACGATGGTTATGAGAGTTTCCAAAGTTTCCCGCTCTTGTTCGCTTTGGGCGGCAGCGATGCCCTTTTGCCCCTCGCCCGCAAGGAATGGAACGCCGTGACTTGGCAATTCACCCACTACGGGCAAATTCACCGCGAGTTTTTCGCCTACTACGACTGGATGCATCACGGTGAAGGCAACCTTTTGCTTTACCATCTCGCCCTCGCCGACCCGACGAGTTATCAGGAGCGGTGGCGCGCCATCCGTTTCGCTGCTTTTTACATCGGCGAAGACCCTGAAGCACCGAACTGGGACGCCGACCGCAAACTCATCCGTTCGCCCATCAACGGCAGCAAGGGACCCCGCTTTACAGTGACCGCCGATGATTGGTGCACCCATCGCCCTGTCCTTTCCCACTACCTTGCCCCTTTTGAAGACTTGCCCAATTTGCCTGACGACCCGATGGCGAAAGTGGACTGGATGGACGAAGCGATGTTCGCCGAAATCTTGAAACGCATGAACGAGCGGATGATGGCGGGCGATGTGCCCCTTAACTTGACGGCGACGAGCCTCATCACTCACGCCTACCTTTACACGGGCGACGAAAAATATCGCCGCTGGGTTTTGGACTATGTGGAGGCGTGGATGGAACGGGCGCGTCAAAACGGTGGGCTTTTGCCCGACAATGTAGGGCTTTCGGGGCGCATCGGTGAGAACATGGATGGCAAATGGTGGGGCGGATATTACGGTTGGCGCTGGCCGCACGGTGCCATGACCATCGTTGAGCCTGCCCTCATCGCCGCTGCCAATGCCCTCTTGCTGACGGGCGACAGCGGTTACCTTGAATTGCCCCGTTCCCAACTGGATTGGCTTTGGTCACTGGGCAAGGAACGAGATGGCGTGTTCATCATTCCCCATCGGCATGGTGACAAAGGTTGGTTTGATGACCGACCGCCTGATCCCCGTTGGTGGATTCACCTTTGGCACCTCTCACAAGACCCACGCGACCGCCAACGCTTGGAGGCTTTCCCTGACCGAAGGGAGTGGGCACAAAAGTATCGGCGATTTGGCAAGGGCGGTCAATATCACCCCGCTGGCTGGTTCACCTTCCTCGCAGGCGAAAACCCCGCCTTTCCCGAAACGGCGTTAAGCGACCACTTCGCCGAGATGAGCCGACGGTTGGAGATGATGCGCTGCGACGATTTCTCCCGCCGCCACGAATGGGATGTCCATCATTGGCAAGACCGCCATCCCGTTCTCTGCGATGGCTTGGTGCAACAAATGTTGGGTTGCCCGCAGGCGATTTATCACGGCGGTTTGCTCCATTGTCGCGTCCGCTTCTTTGACCCGCAGCGTCGGCGGGCAGGATTGCCCGAAGGCGTCGCAGCGCTCGTGGAGCAAATGTTGCCCGACGGTATCGTGTTGCATCTGGTCAACACCGACCCGCTTCGTGAGCGAACCGTTTTGGTGCAAGCGGGCGCCTTCGGCGAGCATCGTTTCACGACGGCGCAGGATGCGGATGACCCCAACGCCGTTCCTGTCACCGTCAACAGCCGTTACCTGACCGTCCATTTGTTGCCTGCGACAACTCTTCGGCTGGCTATCGGGATGGAGCGGTTTGCCCACTCGCCGTCTTACGCCTTACCTTGGTGACAAAGTGATGGAGGCATTGCGTCGGATGGAGGTGAGACGATGGCGAAGTTTCTGGACGAACTGAAGTTCGGCGACGATGGGTTGATTCCCGTCGTCATCCAAGATGCCCAAACGGGCGAGGTGCTGACGGTCGCTTACATGAACCGCGACGCCGTTCGGCTCACTTTTGAGACGGGCAAGACTTGGTTCTGGCGGCGGCGGCACCAGCGGTTGATGATGAAGGGCGAACATTCAGGGCGCGTCCAACTCGTTCGGGAAATTTTGGTGGACTGCGACGCCGATGCGTTGGTCATCAAGGTGGAGCAGGTCGGCGGGGCGGCTTGCCACGAGGGTTATCCCAGTTGCTTCTTCCGCAAAGTCAACCCCGACGGCTCGTTGGAAGTTTTTCAAGAGCGGGTGTTTGACCCCAACGAGGTTTACGGCGAGAAGGGCGAGCAGGGATGAGCACCTTTGAGGTTTTGATCGTCGTCCTGAACGCCGCACTGCTTTTGGCGAACCTGCTCATCGCCGTCATCTACGCCGCCATCCTTTGGGTGATGGTGCAGCAGCGGCGGGTGATGGACCAGCAACTTTCGGCGATGCAAGCGCAATTGCAGGAAGCCGAGCGAACCCGCACAGCCGCTCATCGCCCCGTCTTGCGAATAGAGCCGCCCATTCAGGTGCCTCCTTTGGTCATTCCCGCTTCCCTTCAACTTCTCTCGTCACTGTTTGCAGAATTGAGGCAAGTGCGCAATATCGGGGTCGGCGTGGCGCTGAATGTCCGCTATTTCTTCCACGACCTTGAGACGAGAGCAGTGAGCAACATCGGTTCCCTTGCGCCACTTGGCGCTGGTGAGTTATCGCCAGAATTTCCCGTCCCAAGCCCGCCGCAACTTCCTGACGCCGCCTTGACCGTTACCTACGCCGACATTTTCGGCAACCGCTATTGGACGCTTTACCACTTCGCCTCACAAGCGCATAGTTTTGGTGAAGGCGAGCCACCGCACTTAAGGGGGTGACCTGCGATGGTGACCGTCACGAGTCGCTCTTTGCGGGCTCGCGTAGAACCGCTTGAACCAGACGACTTGCTTTCCCTTGCCGAAAGAACTTGGTCGCCTGAGCCAGACTTGAACTTGGAAAACCTGCGACACTGGATGGCGGAGGGCTTCCGCTTAATCGCAGTCGGTTGGTGGGCGCGCTATGGTCCCGTTCAAAGTGGTCCCGCTGTCTACTTCCTGCTCCAAAACGCAGAAGGGAGACAGTTGCCCATGTGGGTCGCTCCCGGCAAGAAGGTGGCGGAGTTCATCCGCCAACATTGGCAGGAGTGGCAACGGGATGGCATCCCTTTCGTGCGGATAGATTTCGTTGAACAGCCAAGCCAGTGACCGAAGGTGATGGCGGTGCGCCGACTTTTCGTTTGCTTCGCCTTGATGTTGTTGACCGTCGGTTTAGGGTTGACGCAACCGTCGCCTTTGAAAGCGCCGCCCAAGCGGCAGGAGCGAACCGTTTTAGAGCGCGCCCAAAAGTTTGCCCAAAAGGGTGATTGGGAAGGGGCGAGAAAGGAACTGGAAGCGTTCGTCAAAAAGCAGCCAGAAAACATTGAAGCCCGAAAACTGCTTGCGGAAGCGATGTTGCAACTTAACGATTTTTCGGCGGCGCTCCCGCATTTGCGTTGGCTGTCGCAAAAGTTGCCCAAAGACCCACGAGTTTGGTCAACCCTTGGGCAAGTTCAAGAGCATCTCGGTCACCTTGACGAAGCGAGGGAAGCGTTGCGAAGGGCAGTTCACTTGCGACCCGACGAACCCGAATTTCGCGTCCATCTTGCCCGCGTTTTGATTGCGATGGACCGATGGGACGAAGCGGCACATCACTTGCGCTGGCTGGCGCATCGCTTCCCTGATTTGCCGTCGGTGCAATATCACTTGGCGCTTTATCACGAACGCAAAGGCAATCTCCGCCAAGCCCTCTATCACGCCCGCCGAACGGTGCAACTTTCGCCGAAAGAACCTGATGCCCGTTTGACATTGGCGCGCCTTGCCTTGCGGTTGAACGATGCCCGCACCGCCGCCGAGCAATTGGAAGCGTTACAAAAGCAATTTCCGACCGATGCGAATCTGGCGATGGAATGCGCCAAAGTCTGCGCTCAGGCGGGAGACCTGAAGCGCGCCGTCCGTTACTTCCGTCGCACCCTGCATTTGCAACCTGACAACCCCGATGCCCATCGCGCCCTCGCTGACCTTTACAGCCAGCGCAATGAGTGGGCAAAGGCTCTGTGGCATGTCCGTTGGCTGGCGAAGCGTTTTCCCGATGATACCGAAGTCGCTAAGGCGGAAGCGGAGTGCTTGGTGCGGTTAGGGCACTATCGCGATGCCGAAAAAAGTTTGCTGCGTTGGGCGAAATTGCGTCCCAAAGATTTTGAGCCGTTCGTCCATCTCGCTCGGCTTTACCGTGACTTGAACGAACCTGCAAAGGCGCGGATGGCTTATGACCAAGCCCTTTTCCGCCGTCCGCCAGTGGAAGTCATCGCTGAAGCGGCGGATTTGGAGATGCGGTTAGGCGATTTTGAGCGGGCGGCGAAACTTTACGAGTGGGCGCAACGGCGTCAGCCCGACAACCCGCAATGGCGGGCGCTGCGGGCGGAAGCGTTGATGCGGGCGGGCAAGTTTGACCGTGCGGGTCGCATCCTTCGGTTTGCCTTGAAGCGTTTTCCCGACCATCCTCGCTTGAACGCCCTGATGGGGCTTTGGCACGCTCGGCGGGTGGAGTGGGTGGAAGCCGAACCCTTCTTGCTCAAAGGCATCGGCGACCTTGACAATCCCGACTTGGAAGCCGTCGGGGCGCTCGTGGAAATCTGGCTTTGTCAAGGGCGCGTTTCTGAGACGCTGCGACTTTGCGAGATGCTCCTTCAAAAACGCCCCTCAGCGGAAGCCTTGATCTGGTGGGCGCAGGCGATGGACGAATTGGGCAAAACGAAAGAAGCCGCTTTGCGGTTGGAGCGCTCCCAAATGTTCGCCAAAGGCGATGTCCGCATCGCGCAAGTGGCGGCAAAACTTTGGGAACTGGCGAGCGAACCCGCAAAGGCGGCAGCGGTTTGGGAACGGTTTGCCCAGACGGCTCGCAACGGGCAAACGAAACTGGCGGCGCTGGTGAAAGCGGCGCAAGTGTGGGAGCGGGCGAAAGATTTCCCGAAAGCGTTAAACCTGCTGGACAAAGCGATGGCGATCAACGATGACCCATCCCTGCGGGCAGAACGCATCCGATTGATGCTCCAAGCCAATGCACCTGCGGCGGCGTTTCAGGAAGCGCAAAAGTTGCTAACGCAAATGCCCGACGAACCGCAAGCGGCTGCCCTTTACGCCGAAGCGGCTTTGCGGTTGTGGCGGGATGGCGCTTTTGAACGAGTCGCCCAACGCGTCCAGCAAGATGCCCGCCTGTCAGGGGCGCTCTGGTTGATCGCCGAACAACTGAACCGCCAAAAGGAAGCGATAGCATTGCTGCAAGTGGCTCTCAATCGCTTGCCATCTCACCAACGGGCGAAACTTTCAGGTTGGCTGAAATCCGCCGACGCTTCGCCACCCAATTCGCCCAATGCGCCGCCTAATTTCCCTGACGCTTCTCTTTCTTGGCAGCGCGCCCAAAAGGCGGCGGAGCAAGGTCAAATCGGCGAGGCGGTGACGCATTGCCGAAAGGTCATAGCGATGCATCCCGACTTTTTGCCCGCCTACGAGTTGCTGTTGCGGTTGTATCAGCGGAAGGGCGATTTGGCTCACGCCGTCAAGGGTTTCACGCAACTGGCGAACCGCCATCGCGACGATGTGCCGTTGAACTTTGCGGCAGCGACGGCATTAAGTTTGGACGGGCAACATCGGCGCGCCATCCCTTACTGGCGGCGGGTCTGCGCCTTGACCGAGAATGCGCCCGACGCTATTTTGAAGTTAGCCGAGAGTTTGTTGGCGGCACGCTTTGATCAGCAAGCGGAATGGTGTCGCCGATTTGTGCGCCGAACTCAACGATGGGGGCATGAGGGCGATGCGAACCATTCAACTCCTTTACCAACTGCAAGTGACAGAGAGCCGACTGGCGGAGGTTGAGCGGGCGCTGGCGAGTTTGGACATGGGCGAGCGGTCGGAAGCCGAAATCCGTCGCCTCTTCGCCGAAATAGACAGCGTTCGTGCCGACATCCGTCGGGCAAGGCAGGAGTTGCTGGACAACGAACTGGAACTGAATTCGGCGGAAGCCAAACTCCGCCAGATGGAAGACCGCCTCGCCAGCGGCATCATCCGCAACCCCCGCGAGGTGGAGCACATGCAGGCGGAACTGGAAGAATTGCGCCGCCGAAAAGACCATCTGGAAGACCGAATGCTGGAACTCATGCTGCGCATAGAGGACGGCGAGCATCGGCTCAAGGAGATGGAAGAGCAACTCAAGGAGCAGCAGGAGACCCTCCAAATCCTTCGGGAGCGGGCAACGGAGATGAAGGCGAAACTGGAGCAGGAGCGGGAAGCGCTGCTGAAGGAGCGGGAACGATTGCGGGCGATGTTGCCCCCAGACATCTTGGCGCGTTACGACCGATTGAAGGAGCGATTGGGCGGCGTCGCCGTCGCCAAGATTGAGGGCAACTTGTGTGGCGGTTGCCGCATTACCGTCACCGCTGAAGTGTGGCGGGCGCTCCGTGACCCTGACGGGTTGCCGACTTGCGAAAACTGTGGGCGCTTCCTGTTCGCTGAAACGACTTAACGCACCAACGCCGCAAGGAAACGGTCAACGGCGTTTTGGACATCCCGCGTCGGGGCAGTGAAGTGATTGACCATCACGCTGAAAACCCACTCGCTCCCGTCCTGCCGCTGAAGGTAACCCGAAATCGTCACGACACCACCGATGAACCCAGTCTTAGCGACGAGGCGTTTTTCGGCTGCCGTCCCGCGAAAGCGGTTGGCGAGCGTCCCGTCTACGCCCGCGATGGGCAAACTCTCACGGAACGCCGCAAACCAAGGTCGTCGGCGGGCGACTTGCAAAAGTCGGACAAGAGCGTGGGGCGTGACCATGTTCAATCGCGATAACCCACTGCCATCCACGAGCCGAACTTCTGTCGGCTCAATGCCCCACGCCTTCAGTTGTTCCCGCAAAAGGTTCATCGCCCCCTCCACATCGCCCCGTCCCAGCCCTTTCAGGGCGACAGCCCGCAAAAGCATTTCGGCGTAAAGGTTGTCGCTAACTTTGTTGAGCCAGCGAACCAATTCCCGCAAGGGAGCGGAAGGCGTTTCGGCGATGATTTTCGCATCGGCAGGCGTGTTGCCGATGCGCAACGACCCTTCCAACCGCACCCCGACTTCGTTGAGCAGTTGTCGGAAAGTCGTGCCGACATAGTGGGGCACATTGGGAACGCTGATGCGGACGCTTTCGGGATTGGCGGTCATCGGGATGCGACCCCAAAGGTGCAAAGTTCGCTCCCACGCCTCCCGCCACAAACTCCAATCGGCTTCATTGACCGTCGCCACTGTCTGGATGCGGTTGTCTATCGTCAGCCAATCCGTCGGCGGCGTCAATGTCACTTTTGCGGGCACACCATCAAGGTTAGCGGGGGCAACTTGCACCGTTATGGCGTTGCGGTCTAAAGCAATCGCCCAAACTTCAGGGGCGTAGCCGTAAGCCAAGTAGTCCCACGCCCAACCAGTGCCCCAACGATTGTCGGTGAAGGCGCTGACATCCACGACGAGATCGCCCTTGACAACTTGAATGCCTTGGGCAACCACTTGCTTCGCCAGTTCCAAAAGTCGCTGGCGCGTTAGGGACGGGTCACCGACGCCCCGAAGGTAAAGGTTGCCGACGAGCGTTGCGCCCTCTCGCTTGCCGTCCGTCAACAGGGGCGTTCGGAAGGTGAAGTCCTCGCCCAGCCGCTCCAGCGCCAAAGCGACGGTGAACAGTTTCGCATTGGAAGCAGGCATGAAGCGTTTATCGGCATCGTGGGCGAGCAAGACTTTCGGCGTCGCGTCGGTAGTCTCCACCAACACCCCGACCCATGCCCCACGCAAAGCAGGCTCACGAAGGAACGCCTCCAACGCTTCCTGCGGTGTCTGGGCGGAAACGAAAGCGACGGTGAAAAGCAAAAGCCAAAGCGTGGCGCGGCAACGCATGCCATTTGCCTCCTTTCCAAGCCGCTAAAATGATGCAGGATGACGCCGAAAGAAGAGGGGCGCAACAAAATTGAAGCGACCTGTCCTGCGAAGGGGGAACGAACCTTGCCTGAGCACGAACAAGGGTTGCGGGGGCGATTGGGTTGGGCGGTGGCGATCACCGTCGCCATTTTTCTCGCCGAACTGATTGGCGGTTGGTGGACGGGCAGTCTGGCGCTTCTAAGCGACGCCTTCCATGTCGCCACCGACGCCTTCTCGTTGGCGTTGACCTTGCTGGCGGTTTATCTATCGCACCGCCCACCTTCCGACCGCCACACTTTCGGGTTGCATCGCTTGGAAATTTTCGCCGCCGCCTTCAATGGCGGTTCGCTTTTGGTCATCAGTGCGATGCTGCTTTGGGAAGCGATAGAGCGCTTTCTCAAGCCTGTTCCCGTGAAGGCGGGCGAAATGCTTGTCATCGCTGCCATCGGTCTGCTCGCCAACTTGATTGTCCTCGCCTTGCTCCATCGCGACACCCATCACAGCCTCAATGTCCGCAGCGCCGTTTTGCACATCGTCGGCGATGCGGCGTCGTCGGTGGGCGTGTTGGTGGCAGGGGCGATCATGGCGGTGACGGGTTGGTTTTGGGTTGACCCCGCTATTTCTTTGGCGATCACAGTGGCGATCGCTTACCAAGCGGGGCGCGTCGCTTGGGAAGCCGCCCACATCCTCATGGAAGGGGCGCCCAAAGGCATTGACACGCCGTCGGTGCGCGATGCCTTGCTCTCTTTGCCTCATGTTCGGCAGGTGCACGATTTGCACATCTGGAGTTTGTGCTCGCAGTGTCGCTACTTGAGCGCCCACCTCGTCGTCAGCGAGGAAGGGTTGCGCGACCCGACCACCCTTTTGCAACGGGCACAGATTTTGCTTCGGCAGCGCTTCGCCATCCACCACGCCACTTTACAACTGGAAGCCAACGGTTGCGCCGACCATTACCTTTGCGCCAATCACCATCACCCTGAAGGGCAAATGACCAATGACCAATGCCCAATGAATGACCAATGACCGATGCCCAACGGGGGAGAGGTCAACGCAGCATCACGCCCATCACGCTCACTGACCTTGAAGGGGCGGAACGGAATGACCGTTTTGGATGCCGTCGTGGACATGCTGAAGGCGACGCATCAGCAAGGCAAATGGGCAGACGGGCAACGCTTTTTCGTGCAGGTGCGGGCATACCTCGGCAGCCAAGTTTTCATCCGCCTCTTCAACATGGACACGGGCGTCACTTGCGACCGCATTTACGACTTGGCGACGGGGCAAGTCGTGGCGGAACAAGAACGGGCGACGCGGTGACAAAAATGTTGCCGAAAGCGTGGCGATGGTTGGCGGATTACGCGGCGGCGAAAGAGCGATGGGTCATCGGGTTGATGTCGGGCACTTCCGCCGATGGCGTGGACGCCGTTTTGGTGCGCCTTTTCGGGCAACGCCCCGACCGCGTTGAAACGATTGCCTTCACCACGCTTCCTTACCCTGCCGCCATCCGTGACGCCGTGTTGCGGGTTTCTCACGATGGTGATGTGGCGACCCTTTGCTGGCTTCATTTTGCGCTGGGCGAATTGTTTGCCGAAGCGGCGCAAAAGGTTGCCCAGCAAGGTGGCGTGCCCCTCAAGCAGGTGGCACTCATCGGAAGTCACGGGCAAACCGTCCGCCACTTGCCTCCATCGGGACGCAAAAACCATAAGGCGTCGTGGCGACGAAAAGTTGGGACGCTGCAAATTGCCTCGCCTGCCGTCATCGCCTTCCGAACGGGCATCGCTGTCATCAGCGATTTTCGGGCGAAGGACATGGCGGCAGGCGGTCAGGGCGCGCCCCTCGTGCCGCTGGTGGATTGGCTGCTGTTGCGCCATCGGCACAAAACGCGCCTCGCCCTCAACATTGGCGGCATCGCCAATTTGACCGTTTTGCCCGCAGGCGCTTCAGCGCAGAAAGTTTTCGCCTTTGACACGGGTCCAGGCAACATGCTCATTGACGGGGCGATGCGCCATTTCACGGGCGGGGCGCAAACTTGCGATTGGGATGGGGCGTGGGCAAGACAAGGGACGGTGCAACGGCGTTTGCTGCATCAACTGATGCGCCATCCCTTTTTGCGACAGCGACCGCCCAAGTCAACGGGGCGGGAAATGTTCGGCGAAGGGTTTCTGCGGAAAGCGTTGGCGCAAGCGGCAGCGTGGCGGTTGACGCCTCACGATGTCGTCGCCACTTTGACGGCGTTCACGGCGGAAAGCATCGCCGACGCTATCCAGCGGTTCGTCGTGCCGAAGGTGGGCAAAGTGGACGAAGTGATTGTCAGCGGGGGCGGGGCGAACAACCCGACGCTGATGGCGATGCTGCGGGAACGCTTGTCGCCCATAGCGATCCGACGAAGCGACGAATTGGGCATCAACGCCGATGCCAAAGAAGCCATCGCCTTTGCCATCTTGGCGCACCGAACGGTCATGGGCTTGACAGGCAATTTGCCTTCGGCGACAGGCGCATCAACCCCTGTCATCCTCGGCAGCCTCACCTTGCCTTGAACTTTCCATCAGCCTTTATTGGCTGGCAAGCAATCTGGTAGGCTTGGCAAAGGGATCAAAGGTTTCTTTTGGGGGCGAAACTTAGTGTGAGCCAGATTTTTGCCCGACCTGCCGAAAGGCAAAGTATGCTTGAGCCACAGCACGGCAGCATGCGACCCGAAGCGGCGCAGTAGCAAGGCATGGGTTTCGGCGACAACTAACAAAGTCGTCACTAACTGCCAGCCGCCCTTTTTCAGTTCGGCTAACAGAGCGACGCACTCTTTGTGCCAGCGGTCGTTGGCATCCACGACAGCAAAAAAGAAGCCAGCATCACCGAAACTCATCCGCTTCATGCCCCTTCCTCTCGCACCTTGTCTGGGCGATGGTGGCGTTCAATGGCTTCCGCCACATACTCGTCCTTGCGCTCACTGACATCGGTCAAGCCGCTGCTAAATATCCCCGCTATCTCAGCGAGTGCATCCCAGACCGTCCTTGTTGCCGCGCTCTTTTCTTCCACGATGACCGTCACTTTTGTCCCATCAGGCAATTGACCGTCGCCTTCCAAAACGATGACGCCCCCTTTGACGATACCCTTAAAAACCCGCTTCATTTTCGCTCACCTCATTGCAACGAAACTTCACTTCAATCTATCGTGTCAAGGACATCGCTTCAATTTGGTTCATGTCCTCAACGAATGGGAAGATGCCGAACGCGCTTCCGAAGCGAGCCGAACTGATCTCTTTCAAAGACCACAATGCTTCCCGCCATCAAATCGGCTTCTATTTGGGCTAAGTGGTCCAAAAGGAGTTGAATTTGCAAGTCTGGTCGGCGCTCTACGCCTTTGCGAAACAAAATGACCGAGGGATGGTTCATTTGCCACCTTGCCAACAATGTCCCGAAATCAGTATCGGCGGAAAGGATAATGCGCCCCTCCTGAAGGGCGACACGAAAAATCTCTTCATCTTTCGCCGCCTGCAATCCATAATCACGAACATGGACAGCGTCGTGCCCCGCTTTGCGTAACTCCTCTGCGATGATAGGTGATAGGGCGTTGTCCACAAGAAACTTCATGGGGCAATCACCGAAGGGGACGGAGGCTTTTGAAGGACTTCCGCTGCGAAACGAAGGGCTTCTTTAATGTCTTCCGGCTCTAAGTCAGGATAAGCAGCAAGAATTTCTTGCTCGTTCATCCCTTCTGCCAGCATCGCTAAGACAGTGGCGACGGGAATACGCAAACCCCGAAGACACGGAACGCCACCCATTTGTTCGGGATCAACGGTGATGCGTTCAAGGTTTTCGCGGATGCTAACTTGCTCTTCCAATGACCACTCCCAACGCCACTGATCCTTTTCTAACTCGCAAGCGGCTTTGACTTTGACGCCGCTTTGCGTCTCAAAAATGGCTGAATGTAAAGGTTCTGCATCCCAGACGATCAGTTGCACTTCTTTGCCTTCTGGGAGGTTCACCTCTTCCGTCGGCTTAAAGACGCCTTGTTCGTAAACGGCTCGGAGAATTCTCGGCATAATCGGTCACCTCGCTTTCTTAGTCGCTCGCTGCCCTCAATTCGCTGCTGTCCCCTTAATTGTGTTTTGCCAATTGTGCCGTGTCAAGGTGTCTATCGCCAAAGGTTCAGCGCCCAAGCGCTCCTTCGCCATCAGAAGCCAAGCCAGCAAGCCGTCGTCGGGGTCAAAGAGCAACTGATGCAAGGCTCGCTCAATGCGGCTACCCGTCCGTTTGGCGTAGCAAGACAAGGGCAGTTGGAAGAAGGTGTGAATTTGCAAGGTCGTGCAGCCACAAAGCAGGTAGCGGAAAGCGATGCTGCCCCGACTGACATCGCCCGTCCCGCTGATGGGCAGCCAAGTCGGCAACTTGCCTTGCCGACGCCATTCTGCCAACTGCGACAGCACCCGCAAGTTGCGAGCACTTAGGTCAGGTCCGCCGTAAGCGACGCCCTTGACACCTTCGTATTCCCGCTGCGGGTCAAAAAGGCGGTTGGCATAGACGAGGAAGTCGGCGCCGTGCCCTTTTGCCGCTTCCGTTAGTAGCGTTTGCAGCATCGCCAGTTGAAAAGCATCGTCAAAGAGCGCGTTGAAAACCTTAATGCCGATGCGGATGACTTGAGACGATGGCAATCCTGTCGCCCGTTCCGCTGCCTGCCGAAGGAGTCTTGGGACAGCCACGAGCCAACGCAAAATGCTTTCCTGCTGTCTTGCCCGATCGCTCCCTGCCAAAGTCGGGCTGAAGTCAAACTCCAAAGGCATCGGCGTTTTTGGATGGTGGCGCCGCCAAACCTTCAGCAGTTCGCCGACGGTGAAGTCGTATTCGCCTGTCCGCCATTCTTCGTCAGGCGACGCGGGGAGATGGGCTTTGACGGACGGGACGACGAGCATGCCTTGCTCGGCGCCGATGGAAAGGGCGGTGTCAAAGAAGCGCAAGTAATCGGCGAAACTTTTATGCCAACCCCGTCCGACCCAAGTGACCGTCCAACCTTCCGTTCCATCTTTCCCGCGAATGCGTTCCACCTTCATGCGGGTGACGGGGATTGCCCATGCCTGCATAGAGCGATTGCCATCAGCGTCTTCGGCGATGACCGTCTTCAGGACGCAAAAGCCCAAACCCGCTTCCGCATCGGCGCGAATTTGGTGCGGCTCCATACTCAGTTGCCCGCTGGCTTTGCCGAGCAACAACGCAACGGGAAAGTCGGCGTAGGTGGAGCGCAAATCAATGCCGTAGCGTTCCAAAGCGAATTGCCAAAGGGGTTGGGGGAGCGGGGCATGGAGAAACCGCTCCCAATCGGCGATCAGTTGTCGGCGCACGAATTCAGCGATTTGAGGACGCATTCAAGTTTCGCCTCCGCCCTTCAGGGGTCGGTTCACTTTTCGGCAGCCATTTTGACCGCCCTCACCTCTTCCGTCATGCGGCGCTTAGCCAAACCACTTTCCAGCACTTTTGTGCCCAGCCAACCCAAAACGCCGCTGGCAACAATTTCCACGCCATGCTCCAAGCGCGTCGTCCCGTCAGGTTGCGGCGTCAAGGTGAACCAACCGACAGCGCGGTCAAAAGGACCGCGCACTTGCTCCATCGTCACCTTGCGGGGCGGGTCAAAGGTGAAGCGGGTGAGGACGCGAAACACCTTCAGCCCGAACATGTCTTCCGTTACTTCTGCCAGCAATGATTTGTCTCGCCGCTCCATGACTTGCAGGTCGTGCATGTAGCGGAAAAGTTGGGGATAGCGTTCCACATCGGCGAGGACGGCATAGACGCGCTCTATGGGCGCTCGCACCGTCACCGCCAGCACCAAACGGAACTCAGGCATCGCTTCTTCCCTGCCTTCTTCACAGCCATCAGTGAAAGCGGCGTCAGCCGCGCAGACTGCCACTGTCGTCGCCCAAATTTTGTGTCGCCTGCCACAATGTGAAAGGGCATTCGGACTGTGTTCGGAAAATGCCTTTTGGGAGGGCGAGGCTCCTGCCGAGCCGAAATGATCGGCAGGTCGGGAGATGGGCAGTTCGGCAAGTCGGGGAAAAATTGGGCTCACCAGAGGTTCGCCCTCCCTTAGGGCTTCCTTTCCGAACACCCTCGGGCATTCGGACTCATCGGTTGGGTGACAGGCGATGGACGGCGTTGTCAAGGGCATGGTGGTCAGTTGGCTTTTGGGCATCCTTCTGCGCTGGTGGCGAAAGGAGACAGCGAGTTGGTGGCTGCCGCCTTTCGTCGCCGTCGCAACGGTTGCCATTTTTCTGGGCACGAGCCAACCGATCGGGTTGACGATGGCGGCAGCCCTTTGGGTTTTGCTGGCGGGCTTAGCGTCTCGCCATCCTGTCCGATGGGTGCGGGAGTTGGTGACGCTGACGGGGGCTTGCCTCGTCGCTTCGGCGGGCTTGCAGGTGGAAAGCGTGAAATTGCCCTTCACGACCCAGTTTGTCTCGCTGGGCGTTTTCGCCATTCCCTTGACAGCGCTTTGGCTTTGGCTCTTTGCGGCGCTTTTGCGCCCGACGGCACGCCTGCGGGGATTGACTTGGAGTGTCGCAAGTTTGAGTGGTTTGACTTTTGCCGCTATCGTGGCGATGACGCAAGCGCAACCGCATTTCGCATCGGCGTTGGCTTTGAGTAGCGCTATGCTTGGCATAGCCCTTTGGGGCTTGCCTGCCGAAGCGGGCGGGGCGGCGTCGCTGGGGGCGTTGCTGGGGATGGCGAGCGTTGCGGGAGCGTTGAAAAACACGGCGTTCCTCATCCTCATCGCTCCCGCTTTGGCGTTGGGCGTGCCTGTCTTGGAAATCACCTATCGGTTGCGGGCGGGCGGGTTCGCCTTGCCGACCCATCGGCGCAGTTTCTTTGATTTGCTGACCGCCGAAGGCGTGGATGAGCGACGCGCCTTTTGGCTATTGACAATTGCCCACGCCTACCTTTGTCTGCTCGCTGTGTTGCTCGTTCGGTTGGTGGAAATTCACTTCACCGTCAAGTTGCTCCTGATGGCGTTGTGGCTGTTGGTCGGCATCGTCGCCTTCTGGGTGACGGTGCGATTCAGCGCTCGCAGGGAAGGGAAGGGCATTGTCAATTTGCTGGGTGTGCCTGTGGCAGCGGTAACGATGGACGAAGCCTTGGACATCTTGGAGCGGTTCATCCCAGAGAGGCGGACGCATTTGGTCGTCACTTCCGACGCATCGGCGTTGGTGCGGGCGCAGGAAGACGAAGAGTTTCGGAGCATCGTCCAGCGAGCCGATTTGGTCACGCCCGACGGCATCGGGGTCGTTTGGAGTGCCCGATTGTTGGGCTTGCCCGTTTACGAGCGGGTGCCCGGCGTGGAGTTGATGGCGAAGTTGTGCGAGCGGGCGGCGCAAAAAGGATGGCGCGTTTTCCTGCTGGGGGCAAAACCTGGTGTGGCGGAGATGGCAGCCCGCAACTTGCAAGCGCGCTACCCCAATTTGCAAATCGTCGGGACGCATCACGGCTACTTCTCCCCCGACGAAGAACCGCAAATCATCGCCCAAATCAAGGCGGCGCAACCCGACATCTTGTTCGTCGCCTTCGGCATCCCCAAGCAGGAAAAGTGGATTGCCAAGCACGCCGACGAGTTGCAAGTGCCCCTTTGCATCGGTGTCGGCGGTAGTTTTGATGTCTATGCGGGCATCGTTCAAAGAGCCCCTGAATGGGTGCAACGGTTGTGCTTGGAGTGGCTCTATCGGACGCTGAAAGACCCCAAGCGCCGCTTGCCCCGCCTGCTCGCCATCCCTAAATTGCTTTGGCTCGTCGCCAAAACAGCCCTTCGGGGCAAAGCATCAAACTAAACGACAGGCAGATGGGCAGTGGGCAGATAGGTAAGTTAGGAAACGGCAGCGAGTAACGAATGGCGAATGATAGGGCGAACGGCAGTTCGCCCTGAGAAATTAGGTTGCGCCTGTTGGAGTGGCTATCAGCCACGACTTGGATAATCGGTGTGCCAGAGACACTCCCTCCGAAAGCACATGGCTGGAGCGGCTATCAGCCGTGACTTTTCGGCAGCCAAGCCTTTTTCGCCTGTCGCGCCTTTTAGGCGCTCCAACAGCAGAACGGCAGCGAATGGCGAATGATAGGGCGAACGGCAGTTCGCCCTGAGAAATTAGGTTGCGCCTGTTGGAGTGGCTATCAGCCACGACGGAAGCAAAAACAATCGCCTTTCGTTGCTGTTTCATCAGTCGCTAATCGCCGCCGTTCAGGAGGGACGAAGGCATGGGCGAATTCAACCTTGCCGTCACGGTCACGGGCATTGCCCTGCGGACGCCGCTGATTTTGGCGTCGGGGTGTTGCGGTTATGGTGAAGAGATGGAGCGGATTGAAGGGTGGAGTTGGGACGCCGTTGGTGCGGTCGTCCTCAAAGGCGTCACGCTTCACCCGCGCCTCGGCAACCCGCCGCCCCGCGTGGCGGAGACGGCAGCGGGAATGCTCAACAGCATCGGGTTGCAAAACATCGGCGTGGATGCGTTGGTGCGTAAGGTCAACGAGCGCCTGCATCAGTTGCCCGTCCCGCTCATCGCCAATGTCAACGGCGAGACGGTGGACGAGTTCGTGCAAGTTTGTGAAAAGTTGCGGGAAGCGGAAGCGTTGGCGGCGGTGGAAGTGAACATCTCTTGCCCCAACATCGCCAAAGGCGGGATTGAGTTCGGATTGGCGCCCGAAACGGCGGCGGAAGTTGTTGCGGCGGCTCGGTCGGTGTGGGAGAAGCCATTGTGGGTGAAACTGTCACCCGAACCTCACACCATCGCCGACATCGCTGAAGCCTGCGTGGAAGCAGGCGCGGACGCCCTTTGCCTTTGCAACACCTTCCCTGCCCTCGCCATTGACACGCGCTTTGGGACGGCGCAATTTCGGTTGGGCACAGGGTTTGGCAGTTTATCGGGACCCGCCATCAAGCCCCTCATCGTCCGCAAAGTTTTTCAAGTTGCCCAGCGGTTGCAGCAAGTCGGCAAGGAAGTGCCGCTGATCGGGGTCGGGGGGATTTGGAGCGGGAGCGATGTGGCGGAATACTTAGCAGCGGGCGCCATCGCCGTCCAACTGGGCACCGTCCTCTTCGCCGACCCCTTAGCGCCCCAACGGATTTTGCGGGAGTTCACCGCCATCGTAGAACGGTTGCGGAATTTCACAGACATTGCCAGTGTCCGTCAAGCGCTCGCCCCTTCAAGGCATTGAGGAAAAGCAAGGCGCCGGCAGGGTGACTTCAACCCTGCCGGCATCGTCATCTATGCAACCTATTTAGTCTTCTGCTGCCCTTGTGGGGGTTGGTTGATTGGCGTTCCTGTCATGCCTCTGGGACCAGCAGGACCACCAGGGCGCTGTTGAAATTGCCTCGCCTTCTGGGGACCGCCCAGCACTTCGGAAGCAGGGACGATTTGTTTTTGCCCTGCATACCGCCAAACAAAGAAACCGACCACCAAGACAAAGGCAACAATGATCACGACGCCCAGCCACAAGGGGATTTCCTGCCGCATAGCCTTCACCCCCTTAGAATTGGTCCCAACCATGCAAACGGCCTAAGTTGTCGCTCTTGCAGCCTGCCTGCGGGTTGTAATCCCTCCAGAGTTGATTCCAAGCCGACCACTTGACATGTCCATCGGCGTAGATCAAGACAGAGCCGCCTAAGTGACGGGTGTGCTTACGAACCCAGTCTTCCCGTATCTGGTTATTTGCCCACCAATCTTGACCATCGGGAGGGCAGAAGCCTGCTGATTGGCATCGGTTCGCCCAGACGATGCGGGCAGCGCAAGCGTCTTTGTGAGAAGAATCGGCGATGGCAAACACATCCGTGGGGCGCCGCACTTGGGCAAGGGAGCGGGCAAACTCCTGTCCCACATTGCCATCATACCAACCAGCCAGAACGAGGTTGTAGCCGTAACTCATCGTCGCCCCATACCAACTGGGCGGGATCGCCCAACCCCAAGCACATCCGCCACCCCATTGATTCATCCGCTCACAGGTTGAACCCGAGGGGCAAGCGTAGAGTTGCTTGTTCTTGACATAGGGCTCCGTCCGCACAAACCAACGGCGCCATGGGTCTCTAGAGCCACTGCCTGGTTGACTGCCACCACATCCCCAACACTCATAAGGCATAACCCGCTCATCGTAATCCTGGGTGTATTGCTGGTAGGAGAGGGCGATGTTACGGTTGTTGCTGATGCACGCCGCCTGCCGTGCCTTCTCGCGAGCCTGGCTGAACACAGGGAACAGAATCGCCGCCAGGATCGCGATGATCGCGATCACGACGAGCAACTCAATCAGTGTGAACGCTGAACGCCGCATGACGATGCACCTCCTTGGATGGATTTACGGCACCCTTAATTTTGCGCCCTTGCCCTGGGGATGTCAAGGTTTGAAGGGCAGGGGCGGTGGATTGGCGAACGATGAGTTCGGGTGTCAACAGTTCCGTCCCTTCGGGTATCACCCCCTTGCGCAAAGCGTCAGTGAGTTTCTGGACGGCACGCCGTCCCAGTTGCTCTACGGGTTGGCGCACCGTCGTCAAGGGCGGGTCCAAAAAGGCAGCCGAAGCAGGGTCATCAAAGCCGACGACGGAAAGTTGTTCAGGCACTTTGATGCCCCGCTCCCGCAACACCTTTAGGACGACTAAGGTCGTCTCGTAGTCGGCGACAAACATCGCCGTCGGCAGCGGAACGCTGTCCAACCACTGGCGCACCACTTCTTCCCGAACACCTAAGCGTCGGTCGGGGAACAAAAGTGCCCAGCGGGGATCAAGGCAGTAGCCCGCATCGCCCATCAACTTCTGGAAGGCTTCCCACCGCCGCAGCAAATCAGTCTGCTTCAAATCCAAGTTGATGATGGCGATGTCGCGGTGTCCCAACTGCCAAAGGTGCTCCAAAGCCGCTTTAACGCCCGCGAAATTGTCGGTGTCCACGCAGGGCAAGCGCTCATCGCCGTAAGCCGAAGAGGTAGCGACAAAGGGGATGTGGCGGGCGCGCAGTTGCCGCAGGATGAGTTCGTCTTCCACGAGGGGTGCTAAGACAATCAGCCCGTCCGCCCGCACTTCATGGAACAAATCGGCGTAGAAATCGGGCGGGACTTCACGGAAGAGCAAGCGCGCCCCGACTTCGCCCGCTTCGTGGCTGATGCCCCGAAGGAGCGGACCCCAGTAGATGTTGTTTTCGTGGATGCCGTAATGCGACCAAACGACGGCGAAAGTGAGGACAGTTTGTTGGCGGGAACGCTCTTGCGGGGTGGCGACAAAAGTGCCCTTGCCCTTGACCGCCACCAGCCAACCTTCCCGCACCAATTCGGCGATGGCGCGGTCAACGGTCAGGCGGTTCGCCCCGAACAAGCGGCACAGTTCCAGCCGCCCTGGCAGCGGCTCGCCGGGCTTCAACTCGCCCCGCTCAATGCTCTCTTTGAGGGCGTCCTTGACCTGCTGGTAAAGCGGTTGGGCGGTTCGGCGCTCCACCCGCTTCGTGACTTTCAACGGCATCTCGCCCACCTCACCTTTTCGGCGCCTGCCATTTTAGCGCGTTGCCCTGCCCATGTCAATAGTGCCCTGCTATGCTCGGTGATGAAGGTAGGTTGCCCTGTCAGGGGGCTTCATAGCCATTCCGCCAGTTGGCGCTTGGTGCGCTGAAAGACCGACCAACCCACCAAGAGCGCCAATGCCGAAAGCAGGAGGGCGAGGGCAAAATGTGCCCAGTCAAAGGGCAAGGGTGGGCGACCGTCAGGGAACTGCGGGGGCGGCAGCAAGATTTGCCGTAGGGCGGTGAGGTAAACGGCAAAAGGGTTGAGCAGGTAAAGCGGGCGCCATGCCGTCGGGACTTGCTCGGCGAAGTAGATGACGGGACAGGCGAAAAACAACAGCCGTAGGACGAAACTGTCCATGACGAACTTGAGGTCGTGATAAAGCACCGTCAAGCATGATAGCGCCAGCACCAAACCCGCAAGCAAGGCGAGTAGTCCCGCTACGGCGACGGGCAACAGCAACAGCCAAGTGCCCCGCGACAGCAGCCAGACGAACAGATACTCGCGATAGACGACGAGCGCCAAGTAGGCGAACAGCACCAACATCGCCAACAAGTAATGCACGAAGTTGCTGGCGAGGGAGGCGAGGGGCAGGATTTCTCGGCGCATCGGGAAAGCCTTGACCAGCGGCATGTGAAACATGACCGCCGAGCAGCCGTCCAACAAGGCGTTTTGGATGAACTGCCAAGTGAAAGCGTTGCAGAGCAAGTAGGCGGAGAAGTTGGGCACTTTGACGCCCAGAAACCATTTGACGACGATGAGCCAGAGGAAGGCTTGAGCGATGGGAGGCACCAGCGACCAAAAAAAGCCCAGAGCCGTCCGCTTGTAGCGGACGCGCAATTCCCGCCAGACCAACACCAACATCGGCTCCCAAAAACTCGTGCGGATGCTCGCCTGCAACCTGACCACTCCCCATCGCAAAGGGTTAATGCCTTCGTTGGTTTGGTGCATCGCTTTGTGTCGCAAACCGCTGAACGGTCGCTCGGTCGTAAACGCCGACGATGACGACGCCATCGTAAGTGGCGGCGTGAGTGGGTTTTGCCCGTTCCCAAAGCGTCCAAAGCAACTTGCCCAACTGACGATTCTCCCGCTCCAAAAGTTTCAACTCCGTTTGGCTTGCTTGAAAGACGAGGAAGTCAGCGAGGGGCAGGTCTTTGGGGTTTCCCAAAGGAATCAGCCCTTCGGGTTGCAGTCGCTTGCCGCTGACTTCGGCGCACCGAAGGGCTTGGGCGTGACAGTAAAACTCCACCGTCGGGTAAAGTGCCCAGCCGGGCAAAAATAACACCTTCGTCCCGTCGGGTTGGCGATTGAGGAAGGGCAACACATTCAGCAGGTTGACGCCCCAGTAGGTGACTTCAAAGCGCGCTTTGGCGCCCCGAACGCCGCCGACCAAAGCGTTGTAGTAGGACAAGCCAAAAGGATGACTTGTCAGCGTCCCATAAGCGGCAGGGGCTAAGAGGGCAAGCCCCAATGCCCCGACGACCAGTCGGGGTTCGGAAACCCATTGCGATGCCCGCTCCTTCAGCCATCCCATCAGCCATCGTGCCATGATGCCAAAGGTGTGACCCGCCAAGATGGCGAGGAAGGGGAAGGCAGGTTCAAAGAGGCGGATGCCGTTGTATTTGGGCGTCGTCGGCAAAAGGAAGGGTGCGATGTGGACGAAGTAACTGAGCAGCGCCATCTTCACCAACATCGGCGTTTCTCGCCATCGCCAAAGGGTCAAGACCGTCCCGATGAGAGCCATCAGCAGCGTGATCGTCGGCACTGTCACGGCGGTCATGACCAGCGGATAATGCCAAGGCGCCAATTCCCACAACCGACCGAGGTAGAAGGTGTGGACGAAGAAATGCTTGGCGTGGAAGGTGAAGTATTCGCGGAAACGATGCAGCGGGTCAACCCAAAGCCAAAGCCAAGTCGCAAAGAGGAACGCCATGCCGCCGACCGCCGTGAGGGCGACCAAGAGGAAGCGCCAAAGCGATGACCAATGACCAATGACCAATGACCGATGACCAATGTCTGATGAGCGATGACGAATGTCCGATGAGCGAAGGAGGGTGAGGAGGAAGGCAGCGGGGATGACGAGGAAGCCGTTGGCTTTGGAGGCGAACGCCATTCCCGTTGCCAAGCATGCTCCCAGCAAACGCCAAGGACTTGGCTGCTCCAGCAACCGAACGAGGGCGAGGGTGGCGATCAGCGTCGTCGCTGTGACGGGGCTGTCCATCGTCAGGAAGTGGGCGTCGGCGAAGAGGCGGGGCATGAAGGCGACGGCGCCGACGGCAAAAAGTGCCCCTGCTTTTGTCAAGGGTTCACGCCCAAACCAATAGAGGGCTGCCAACATCGCCGCAAACAAAAACGCCGTCCCCGACCGCATCGCCGCAAAGTCGTCGCCGACGACGGGACGCATCAAGGCATAACCCAACGCAGCGACCAATTTCGGGATAGGTGGGTGCATGTCTTTGGCGTGCCAGTAAAGGTCAATGACTTCGGGGCGGAAGGGGTTGAGAAAATCACCCCTCGCCCACGATTGCCACCAAAGTTGCAGCCACGCCAAATACTTGAGGGCATAGCCGCCATAAATGGGTTCGTCGTAACCGACCCCGATGTCGCCCGCCGTCAGCACCAGCCAAAGGAATGCCACCATCCCGATGGCAACGGCGATGGCAACATCGCCGATGGGCGGCGACAAGTTTCTGAGATAGGCAGCAACGGAAGGCGCCTTTCGCATGCGGTCAATCCCGCCCGCTTTTGTTTTGCTGGGCATCGCTTTTTCTCCCGCACCCATCAAGCATCAGCGGTTGTTGACCTGCCCTTACTGCCTTTCGGCTATCTTGCGCCACTGCGTCACGACCGCCGCCACAATCATGCCCCACGCTGCAAGGCTCAGGAAGAGTCCGACGACAACACTGGCAGGGAAATAAACCCAGAGGACACGCCAATCGCCCGACGGCAAAAAAACGGCGCGGAAAGCGTAATCGGCGATGAAAACGGTCAGCGGCTGCCATCGCCCATTGCTGCCCTTCGCCCAAGCCCACCAACCTGGGTAAGCACCATCCGCCAACACCAATGCTGCCGATTGAGGCAACCGCGCCACCACTTCCAAGCGATTGACGGCATCGCGGAAAAAGGGACGGGGGACGAGGGACGGGGGACGGGAAGCGACGGACGGAACGGAAGACGGAAGGCTTGAAGCGAGGGACGAGGAGAGGGGCAAAGTTTCCAAGATTGCCCATCGGTGGGGGGCGAAATCGGGGCGGGTGATTTGGCGCAAAGCGTCATCGGGCGAATTTGCCCAACGCCAATCGGTCACGACAAAAGCACGGGGTAAGGCGTCGGGGTTCTCGTAAACCCACCATTCGCCTTCATGGACAAGGCGCAAACCATTTCGCTCCTTCGGCGACAACGGCACGGCAGCGAGGACATAGCGCACCGCCATCAAGTCCAGCAAAGGCGAAGCGAAGTGGCGGACGGCAAAGGCTTGGTGCAAGGGCGAATGCTTATCCCACGCCTGCAAAAATCGGAAGATGCGCATCGTCATGAGCGAATCAGACCCTTGCGCGTCCCGCAAGCCATAGACCATCAGCGTGTTGGAGGGCGTCCAGTGGCGGATGGCGTCGGTGCCGACAGCGACAAACCGTTGCGTGCCCAAGTTTCGCTTCAGCCATCGGATGGACGGCGTCTCAAAAAACGCCATCGCCCGCTCCGCTTCAGGGTGTTGCCCCCACGCAAAGGAAAGCAAATCGGCGGCGACAAGGAAAGGCAAGAAGAAAGGGAGGGCACGCGAGACTTGACGGGTGAAACTATGAGTGGAGGACTTCCGCCGCACCCTGCGGGATGAGTGAGAGGATTTGCCAGAGGACGAGCCTTTCCGCCATTGGTTGGCGATAATGGCAGTAACGCCGATGGCGGTTAAGATTAGCCACTGGTAAAGTTGCCCCAGCGTGAAATCTCGCAAGGCTGGGTGAAAGGCGATGTCCGCATGTTGGCTGACGCCGTAACTGAGGCAAGCCGCCATCAGCAAGGTGGGCGCTGCCAACCATAGCCAATGAAAGCGCTCCCCTGACTTCAAAGTTTCCACGCCGATGGCGCAAAGCATCGCAACGCCGAAGTCAAACAAAAACAGTGCCCGCGAGATGCCGACGAAGGCTTGCGTGCCCAGCAAATTCAGCGCCATAAAGCGATGGACGACAGGCACCGACGCCGCCAGCAAGCCCACGAGGGCGAAAACGAAGCCCAAAAGGCAATGACCAATGGGCAAATGACCAATGCACCAATGACCAATGGGCAAGTGACCAATGGGGGAATGGCTGATGTCCGAGGAAGGATGGGAGGCGAAGGGGCGAAGGGGAAGCAGCCACTTGACCAGCGGGCTTAATCCGAGGCACGCTAAAAGGAAAGCGATGACACCAGGGTAACCCGTCCGCTCCACGAAGTTGAAGCGGGCGAAATCCCAAGCGAAATGGGTGCCGCTGCGCCAATCGCCGAAAAAGGACGGGACGAAAAGGCGAATGAATTGGTCAAGGGGCAAGCGGTTAGCGGCAGCCGCCGCCCATCCTTCCGCCCCGCTGCGGAAACTTAAGCGCGCCATCTCTAACAAGGGCAAAAGTTGGACACTTCCGAAAGCAAGTCCCAACGCCAACGCAGCAACGCCCCAAAGCAGAGGCATCAGCGACCTTGCCATCAACGCCCGCAAAGCGAGGTAAACGCCAAATGCCCAGAGGACATAAAAACTGATTTGCGGATGCCCCGCCAACAACGCCATCCCCAACGCCATTCCCGCAAGGGCAATATTGCCCACCTTCCCGTCCCGTCCCGCCTCCATCGCCCACAACGCCGCTGGCAACCAAACGGCGGTGCAAAGCAAGGGCAGGTAGGCAAGCCATGCGATGAAGAAGCCACAAAGTTGGAAAGTGATTGCCCCTGTCAAGGCAGAGAGGGGCGAGACCGATTGGCGCAGAAAGCCAAACATGAAAAGACCCGCAAGGACGAGGTGCAGCCATGCGACCCAACCGAATGCCCTCTCAACGGGCAGGGCAACGAAAAGCAAGTTGGGCGGATAGAAGATGGCGGACATGCCGTTGCCGACGAAACTCGTCCCGCAAAACATGAAGGGGTTCCAGAGGGGCAGTTCGCCCCGTCGCATTTGCTCGGTGTAGAACTTGCGCCAAGGGAAGTATTGCTGGACGACATCCAAAAGCGGCGCTTTGACCCGATGAAATTTGGGGAAGTGCTCGCGGGCGAGGTGTTTCCAAGGCGGCATCAAAAGCAACAAGTCAACGGGCGCCAAAGTTTTGCCGCCGAAGGTCACCGACCAAAGCAACAGCGTCGGCAAAGCGATGAGGATGAGCCCGCAAGCAAGTTCAGGGCGCACCCTTTGCCATCCCTTTCCCGCCTTCACCCTTTCCCTCCCTCCCTTTCCTGCGTCCCTTGTTCTTCGTCCCATTGCCCGTCCCCCGTCCAGCGTCTCTCGTCCCGTTCCACCCATAAAGGCTTGCCCCACCATCGCCCCGTTTGCCGCCAAAGCCAGACCTTGACAAGGGCGAAGGCGGCTTCGGCGACGATGCGACGGGAAAGTTTTGATTTGCCCCTTTTTCGGTCCACGAAGACGATGGGCACTTCTGCCACCTTCAAGCCACTCCAAACCGCCAACGCCGTGCTTAGAAAAAGGAAGCCATAGCCTTCCACCCGCAAGCGATGAAGGGCGAGGCGTTGCAAGGCGTCTTTCCGATAGAGGCGGAAACCACTGGTGCTATCTTTGACGGGCAAATTCAAGACGGCGCGCACGAGGAAGTTAGCGCCACGCGAAAGGACGCGCCGAAAGAGCGACCAACCGACAACGCCGCCACCCGCCACATAACGCGAACCGATGGCGATGTCAGCACCTCGCCGCAAAGCATGGAGCAAGGCAGGGAGGCTTTTCGGGTCGTGGGAGAAATCGGCGTCCATATGCCCGACGATGGTCGCACCTTGCCGCAAAGCAAACTCAAGCCCTGTCACGATCGCCGTCGCATAGCCCAGTTTGCCCGAACGCCGCAAAAGATGCACCCGTTCAAAGTGGCGTTGCATCGCCGCCACCCGTTCCGCCGTCCCATCGGGCGAGGCATCGTCCACGACGAGGAGATGGGCATCGGGCAAAGTTTGCAGGATCGCCGAAAGGAGCGGGACGATGTTTTCGGCTTCGTTGTAAGTCGGGATGACGAGCCAAAGTCCGTCGGCATTTGCTTGGGGCATCATGGGCGTTGTCCAGTGAGCAATTGCTTGGCTTTCTGCGGCGTGATGATGTCCACGCCCGTGAGGAACCAGCCCACAAGCGACTTCGGCGCGAACCCTTTGCCATCGCTCGGCAGCCTTCATCTTTGCTCGCTCTCCCTTTCAACCCAAAGGGGTTTGCCCCACCATCGCCCCGTTCGCCGCCAAAGCCAGACCTTGACGAGGGCGAGGGTGGCTTCGGCGATGATGCGGCGGGAAAGTTTGGACTTGCCCCTTTTTCGGTCCACGAAGACGATGGGCACTTCCACGACTTTCAAGCCATTCCAAACCGCCAACGCCGTGCTCAGGAAAAGAAAGCCGTAACCTTCCACCCGCAAGCGATGGAGGGCGAGGCGTTGCAAGGCGTCTCGGCGATAGAGGCGAAAACCACTGGTGCTATCTTTGACGGGCAAATTCAAGACGGCGCGCACGAGGAAGTTAGCGCCACGCGAAAGGATGCGCCGAAACAGCGACCAACCGACGACGCCACCATCGGTCACATAACGCGAACCGATGGCGATGTCCGCGCCCTGCCGCAAAACCTTCAACATGGCAGGAAGCCGTTGCGGGTCATGGGAAAAATCGGCGTCCATATGCCCGACGATGGTGGCGCCCTGTCGCAAGGCAAACTCAAGCCCTGTCACGATGGCGGTGGCGTAACCCAATTTGCCCGTTCTCCGCAAGAGATGCACCCGCTCAAGGTGGCGTTGCATCGCCGCCACCCGTTCCGCCGTCCCATCGGGCGAGGCATCGTCCACGACGAGGAGATGGGCATCGGGCAAAGTTTGCAGGATCGCCGAAAGGAGCGGGACGATGTTTTCGGCTTCGTTGTAAGTCGGGATGACGAGCCAAAGTCCGTCGGCATTTGCTTGGGGCATCATGGGCGTTGTCCAGTGAGCAATTGCTTGGCTTTCTGCGGCGTGATGATGTCCACGCCCGTGTCCACAAGGTTCGGGATTTTCTTGCCTTCCAGCACATCTTTCAAGTAGCGGACGGCGAGATAACCCATGCGATAAGGGCGCTGTTCAATGATGGCTTGGACGACGCCTTCAGCGCAAAAGCGTAAAGTGTCAGGCAGGGCATCAAAGCCGACGATTTTGACCTTCCCCGCTTTCCCCGCCGCTTTGACCGCCTGCGCCGCGCCCGGCGCGCCGGGCGCATTGACGCCAAAAATGCCGCCCAAATCGGGATGGGCGGTCAAGGCGTTTTCGGCGATGTTGAGGGCTAAGGTTTGATCGCTTTGGCAGGCTTGCTCGGAGACGATGCGGATTTGCGGGAACTTGGCGATGGCGCGCTTGAAACCTTTGATGCGTTGCATCAAGTTCTCCGCGCCCGGCACACCGTTAATAATGAGCACTTTGCCCTTGCCGCCCATCAGTTTCGCCAATTGCTGTCCTGCCAGTTCGCCCGCTTTCTCGTTGTCCGTGCCGATGTAAGAAAGCCGCTTGCTTTTAGGGGCATCGGAGTCAACGGTGATGACGGGCACGCCTTTTTCTATCGCTCGGTCAATGGTGGGGACGAGGGCTTTCCCATCGCACGGGGAGATGCCGATGGCATCCACGCCCCGCGTCAGCAAGTTCTCCACGATGTCAATCTGCTTGTCCACTTCCGTCTCTGCCGACGGACCGACGAAAAGCAACTCCACACTGAATTGCTTGGCGGCGGCTTGAGCGCCCCGCTGGCAGCGAACCCAGTATTCGCCCGTCAAGGCTTTGGGGACGATGGCGATGCGCCACCGCTTCTTCGTCGGCGCTGCCGTCAATGACAGCGGCAAAAGGAGCGCCATTGCGACGAAAGCAACCACGCCAACCATCCGCACCCACTTGCCCATGACGGCTTCCCTCCTTCCGCTTGCGACTTCATTTCGCCGCCTTTTTTCGTCGTGGCTGATAGTCACCTTTTTTCGTCGCGGCTGATAGCCGCTCCAACACTTGTCACTTTTTCGTTTCGTCGTCTCTGGGGGGTTCAAACTCCCGTTCCCATGCCGTCGTGAGCCATCGCAGGGCGACCTTGACGCCCGATGGGGCGCGTTCGGGAATGAGGCGGGTGAGCCATTCGCCTTTGAAGTCCAATCCCTTCGCCAAAGTAGGGGCATCTTTGCGTTGCACTTTGGCGACAGTTAGCAAAATAGCGGCAGCACCCGCATCGGGCGTTGCCCGCTGCACGGTTGTCACCGTTTCCGTCGGTGTGCGCAAATGGTAAGCCAGCAGTTGAGTGACGATGGGTTTGGGCGTTTTCTCTTCCAAAGCGCTCAGGCGGGTTCGGTAAGTCGTCAGCAACGCCCGTTCCACTTCCGCCCGCTTGTCGGCGAGCCGCTTCATCAACGCCCTGGCGTCGGCGAGGGCACTTTTGGCGAAAGTTTGGGCATCTATCAAGCGCAATTCCGCCGCCCAGTCAAAAGAGGAGCGCCCGCGTTGCAAAAGACTGGCGGCGCTTGTCAAAGCCGTGACGGCACGCTGAACTTGCCGACTCAGATTTTGCAGGTCATCTTTGTCTTGCTCCGCCGTCATCAAGATGCGATGAAGCGCTGAGGCGACCCGCAAAGCATCGTCCGTCCAAGATTGGGCTTGTTGCGGGATGAGGGGCGAGGGGCGAGGGACGGGTTGGAGGTTAGCAGGTTGCGACTCACCTTTCGTCACCCCTTCCAGCATCGTTGCCCACATCGTCATGACTTGCCGAGCCTCATCCTGCATCCCTTCCCATTCGGCGGTGACGGCGTGGAGTGCCAGCATCGCTTCCACGCAGGCATCGTAACTGTCGTCCCATCGCTGCATCAAGGTTTGCCACCGTCGCTCATCCTGCCAACGGTCAAAGGGCGAAGGGTCTTGCCGTTCGGTGCGGGAGTTGAAGCGGATAGTTATGCGAGCCTTAGAGTCGTTCGTTTTGCCATAGCCAGAGGTCATCGGAGGCAGGGCGCTCAGCCGTTCCCAAAGGGTTCGTCCCAACCCCATCGTGTCGCTGGCGACTTGAAAGGCAGCGGGCTGACGCTGGGCGGCAAGTTTTTGAATGCGCTCCCATTCGTCCCGCACTTGCGCCAACAAGTCGGGGCGGATCATTGGGGACGAGGGGCGAGGGGCGAGGGATGAAGGAGTCGGTGGCGTTTGGCGCAAGCGTTCCAAGCCTTCTTTGGCGGGGGCGTTGTTGGGTTCGCGCTCCAAAACGCGCTCATAAAGTCGGCGGGCTTCATCCCGTTCGCCCCATGCCTCCTTTGCTTGCGCCAATCCCAACAAGGCGGGCACATGGTTGGGCTGTTCGGAAAGGGCTGCTTCGTAATGGCGCATCGCTTGACGATACAAGCCTCGTTGGGCGTAACCGTCAGCGATGCGGGTGTGGGCAGCGAAGGCAGGCAAGTCCCGCTCAATGCTCCCTAAATGCGTGACGGCTTCTTTCGCCCGTCGCCATCGCTCATCAGAAGGCGGATGAGTGGACAGGTAAATCAGCCAGCGCGCTCGCTTACCTTCCTCTTGAGCGAATTTACGAAACAGCGCCACTGAACCGACGGGATCGTAGTTCGCCAGCAGCGCCAACCGCAACCCGTAAGTGTCCGCATCCCTTTCCTGCTGGCGGGAATAGCCAAGTTGGTAAAGCATGGAGGCAATGCTGGCGACGGTTTGGAGCGCTTCGCTGCGTTTGTCCAAGTTGAGCAAATCTGCCAGCAAACTGATGCCCAGCGAGAGGCGGAATTGTTTGAGGGAGTGACGCCCCGCCACATGCCCCGCTTCGTGCGCCAAAACAGCCGCCAATTCATCTTCCGTGTCGGTCATCTCCAACATGCCCCGAAAGACATAGATGCGCCCGTTGGGCAAGGCGAAGGCGTTGGCTTCGCCGGTGTTGAAGACACGGAATTTCAAGGGCATGTCGCGGCGGGGCGAAACTTCGGCGACGCGTCGCCCGACGCCTTCCGTCAGTTCCACCAGCAACGGGTCGTCGCTGGTGCTGTAACTCATCTCCAAAAAGGCTTGGGAGATTGCGCCCAGCACCTTCTCCACTTCCCGCTCCAAGTCGCACCCCGCCAACAACCCGATAACCGCTACCAAAGCGATGATGCCGATGAAACGGCGCATGTCGCTCACCGCCTTTGTGGGTGTGTCGCACCTGATCGGCGTTTCGCACCTGATTGGCATTTCGCGCTTGATCGGCGCTCCAACGGTGACCGTTACAGCCCATCTCTGTCCCGACCGCTCGTCAATGTTCGTTCATGCCCTTCAGCCAACCCCGCACGACCGTGACAAATTGTGGCAGCACGACTTCAGGCTCTTCTATGTCGGGATGCCATCGCTTCTCCCACTCAAAGGTCAGAAAGCCTTGATAGCCGATGCGTCGGAGAGCTTTGATAGCGTCCCGCAGAGGGATGTCACCTTGCCCCGTCGGCACATAGCGGATGCGCCCGTTGATGCGCACCGAATCTTTCAAGTGCGTGGCGACGATGCGTTTGCCCAAAGCCTTGACCGATTGTTCGGGGGTTTCGCCAGCACGGACGGAATGATGGACATCCCAGACGCAACCAGCATTGTCCGCCGTCACCTTCGCCAAGATGGTTGCCACATCCGCCGCCTTGACAAGGGCGTCGTGCGTCTCCAACGCCATCGTCACTTTCATCGGTCGGGCGAACTCCGCCAACTTTTGCAATCGTTCGGCGACGAGGGCAAGGTAAATTTCTCGGCTCATCCCTTGCGGGATGTTGCCACCGAAGACGCGCACGACGGGGCATTGCAAGGACGCTGCTAACTCGGCGTAGGCTTTCGCTTCGTCTTCCTGCTTTCGCCACTCGCTTTCGGGCACGCCCAAACGCGCCGACGACCCCAAAGCGACAATGGCAAGCCCTGCGTCATGAAATCGTCGGCGGGTCGCTTCGCGGTTTTCGGGCGTCAAAGCGGGATGCTTGGGCAAAAACATCTCGTCTTGCAAACCCCGTAACTCCACGCCTTCGTAACCGTAAGCGACGGCGTTACGGAGGATGTCGTCCAACGACCATTTCGGACAACCCAGCGTGGAAAACGCCAACTTCATCGTCGCCCACCTCGTTGCCTTCAGGTTTCGCCCGACCGACGGTGCTTATGGCTGTCGCCTCAGCGCCTCAGCGACCAGCGTCAGCAATTGTTGCGCTTGTGTCAGCCATTCGTTGAGTTCTTCCGCCGTCGGGGCAGGAGAAAGGACGCCAGGATAGCGGGCGCCGATGAATTGGTTCGCCCGTCGGCAAAGTTCCTGATAGGCGGAAAGGGCAGGAAGATGCGCCATCGCCCTCTGAAGCAAGTAAGGCAAGTCGTGCGTCCGCTCCAATTGCCACCCCTGCCCCAGCAAAAACGCCTTCAGCCCTTTCTCTATCGCCTGCTGAAGGTGGTAAGCGGCGCCGTAAAGGTCTTGGTGAGCGAGCAGTAACTCCGTCCGTCGCAAGTCCATTTCCGCCCACTCCAACCAATCCAGCGGGTAAAGGGACTCTCCTTGCTCCATCAACGCCCTCACCTCCCGCAAAACCTCCGCCCATTCCCTCGCGCTGTGCAACGGCAACCCTTTCTCCAGCACCTCGGCAAGGAAAACATTCCCCTTCCGCATCTCCCTTTGAAACTCGTCCATCGTCAAGATGTGCCATTCAAGCGACGGCAAATCCCTTTGAGGGGCAAGGTGCTTTTGGACGAGTTCCAAGCGGGCGGAAAAGCCGTCAGGGTTGGGGGCTTCAGGCAAAACAACCAGCAAATCCAAATCGCTGTGAGGATGAGGCTCGCCATATGCGTAAGAGCCGAACAACAAGACGAATTCGGGGCGCAGCGCCTTTATTAAGGGCGCAAGGGCTTTTTGGAGGCGCGTGAGCAACTCCTCGCGCGTCAAGGTCGTCATCGCCATCGCCTCACGAAGGGCGAGATGCCTATTCAATGATGCGGTGGGACGACTTGAAGGGCAATGGTCTGTGTCGGTTACCATCGGCGCTGCAGTTCCAAGTAGGCGTAGGTGGCGTTAGTGCCGACAAAGTTTGCTCGGACAGCCTCTTTGCCCCACGCCTTTGCCAAGTAGAGTGTCCAAGTTGTCATCGGGTCAACAGCATACTCCACGCTCAAGTCCAGCACATCCATCAGCCTTCGGGCGCCACCACGCAGTCCTGCGTAGCCAAAGGCAGTGTCGTTGAAAGCGCCCCCACCTGCATACCAAAGGTCAGAAAAGCGCGAGAGCCAGAGGCGATGGGCTTCTAAACGCAAGGTCAAGCGGCGATGGGGTCGCAGCATCAGTTGCACGAACAGGTCACGGTTGTTCATCAGGTTGTAGATGGGAAACCGAGCGTAGAGGCGGGCAGTGGGTAGGACTTGAAAGAAAGTTTTGTGGTAACCGTCGTTAGGGTTGCCGTCGCCCGTGCTCAAAAAAGTCCCCAAGCGTAGCCAAGATCGCCAATGGGTGTCCCATTGGTGTCCGATCTCCGCAGCCAAGGCGAAAGCGCGGTGCTTCAATCGCCCCCAATCGCCCCATTGCCAAGCGCCCCAAGCGAGGAAGTCTGTGCGCCCTTGTCCGTCGGGCACGAGGCGGAGAAAATGACCGCCCAAAGTCGTGATGGTAATGGCGTCTCGGTCCGCCTGCCGATTAGCGAGGGGGCGATTGTCCACCTTGAGGACAGGGCGCGTGTCGCGGTAGTAGAGGGCAAAGAAGCGGGCATCGCTTTGGGCATCAAGGTTGAAAGTCCAAGAACCGTAAGCGACAGTCACGCGGGTCAATTCATCATTGGCACGCAAATCAAAAGCACCTTTGGTAGGGCGGAAGAGGGCAAAGGTGAATGTGCCCTGTGGTCGCTCCCAAGCCCCGAAAACGCCATCAAAACTGCGGGTGATGTGGGTGAAGCCAAAGGGACCGATAAGGCGCTCTTGGACACGGTGGCGGCGTAGCCACTGCAGGGTCGGGTCTTTAGGCATTCGCTCACTCCCGTCGGAAAACTCAAACCGCCCCAAAAGCAGCGACCATCCCGACGGACTTCGCCAGCGCCAGAACAGTTGCTTGACAAACAGGCTTCCGTCCCGCCCGCCATTGACCGCCCGATAGGTGGCGCCGTGAGAAGGCGGTCGGGCGTTGTCGGGGAGACCTGCCAGGGTGGTTTGCGCCAATTCTATTCGCCAATCCTGCCGCTGCCTTTGTCCGCTGACGCCAACACGCAGCAACGAACCGAGGAAAGCGTAGCGGTTATCGGCATTGGGGGCTTCAAAGAAATCCCAATGCTCGCCCCGAACCCGCCACGAAGCATCCACCTTGAGCCCCTGCGCTGCCACCATCCCGACGACTACACCGCACAAAATCACCGACAACCCCACCCATCGCATCATCGTCACCCCCGTTCCGACTTTTTCGCTGCGGGATGGCATTTATCGTAGCGCTTTGAAGACTGGCAGGTGGAAGGGTTGGGGGCAACAGCCTGAGGTTCTCAAAGGGAAAAATCGGGCATCGTCAGACGACAGCCAAGAGTTCCATCTCGGGTTTGGGGGTTTCTTCTTCGCTGATGGGCTCGCCCTCAAAACCCCAAAGGTAAGCCTTCGTCGTGCGGACGAGGACGAACTTGCCCCGCCAATCGGGGTTGCCTTCAAAGACGACGGTTTTGTTGGTGCGGGTGCGCCCCGAAAGTTTCTTCGGGTTCTTTTCGCTCGGTCCTTCCACCAAAACTTCCACGACTTGCCCGACTTCCCGCTCGTTCTTGCGCTGTTGGATTTCGTTCTGCAAAGCGATCAACTCTTGCAACCGCCGCTTCTTGATAGGTTCGGGGATTTGGTCGGGGAAGGTGGCTGCCAAAGTGTTGGGGCGGGGCGAGAAGGCGAACATGAAGGCTTGGTCAAACTCCACCCGTTCCATCAGTCGCAAGGTGTTGCGGAATTGCTCTTCCGTCTCGCCAGGGAAGCCGACGATGACATCGGTGGCGATGGCGATGCCAGGCACTTTCTCCCGAAGCCGCTCAATGATGCTCAGGTAGCGTTCCACCGTATAGCCCCGCCACATCCGCCGCAGCACTTCGTTATCGCCACTTTGGACGGGCAAGTGGATATGCTCGCAAACGCTCTCTAAGTTCGCCATCGCTTCTATGAGGCGGTCGGTCATGTGGTTGGGATGGTTGGTCGTGAAGCGAATTCGCACCTTTGCAGGCGCCGCCAGTTCGTCAACCCGCTCCAAAAGCCATGCCAAATCAATCCGTTCCCCCGTCCCTCGTCCTCCGCCCCTCGTCCCGTTCAAATCGTGCCCGTAAGCGTTGGCATTTTGACCGAGCAAGATGATTTCGCGGTAGCCCAAGTCAATGAGTTGGCGCACTTGCTCCAAAACGATTTCGGGCGGGACGCTCTTTTCGGGTCCGCGCGCTGTCGGCACGGCGCAGAAGGTGCACTTTTTGTTGCAGCCGTGAATGATGGTGACATAAGCGAACAGGTCGCTGTTTCGGACGACGAGGTCGGGCGGAACGGGGTCGTCGTAAAGGTCAAGGTATTCAACGAAGCGCCGTTGCTCTTGGACGGTGCGGATAAGGTCAGGCAAGCGATGGACGCTGCGGGGACCGAGGAGCAAGTCCACATAAGGCGCCCGTGCCTTGATGATGTCGCTTTCCCGCTGCGCCATGCAACCCGTCACGCCCAAAATCAGATGGGGCTTTTTCTGCTTGAGTTTGCCGAACTCGCCCAAATAAGCGAAGGCTTTCTCGTCGGGTTTTTGGCGGACGGTGCAAGTGTTGATGAGGATAATGTCCGCCTCTTCGGGGCTGCGGGCTTTTTCGTAACCCATCTTCGTCAGCAGCCCCGCCATCGCTTCGCTGTCCAAGACATTCATCTGGCAGCCAAAAGTCTCAATCCAGTAACGGGGCATGGCGCGATGCACCTCTGGGAATAAAGCATGCCATTGCGTCGCCCTAAATTATGCCCCATCGGGCAGGCAAAAAGGCAAGGCAGCGGGGCAGGATTTGTGGCATTATCTTTTCCGCAAGCGTTCTTTCGCCAAAGCGACGGGCACTGCCGTTCGTTACGGGTGAAGCACTATGGCGGTGTTTGTCGGATTGGGCACGATAGAAGTGACCATCCCAGACAGCCACTCGCTCAAAGAGAAGCGTCAGGTCGTCCGAAGCATCCTTGACCGCATCCGAAGTCGGTTCAATGTCTCGGCTTGCGAAGCCGATCACTTGGACGATTGGCAGCGGGCGACTTTCGCCTTCGCCTGCGTCGCCAACGACAAGGAGTTCGTCCACGAGTGCTTGATGCGCATCGCCCAATGGGTGGAAGAAGATGGGCGGGTGGTCGTGGAAGATGTGCAGGTAGAAATCTGGTGACGGGAAGGCAGGTGTCGGCGATGACGGGTTCGCGCCGCGTGGAACGCGCCAACAAACTGCTGCGGGAAATCATCGGCGACTTTTTGCTTTATCGCTTGAAAGACCCTCGCCTGCAGTTCGTGACGATCACGGAAGTGCAGGTGTCGCCCGATTTCCAACACGGCAAGGTTTACTTCACCGTCTTGGGCGATGAACAGCAGGAACGGGCTGCCCTGCAAGCCTTAGAGAGTGCCGAACCCCTCATCCGCGAGGAGATCAACCGCAATGTCCATTGGCGCTTCATCCCTCGCCTGACTTTCATCTTGGACAAACGCATTGAAAAGGCGATGAAGGTGCTGTCGCTGTTAGACCAAATCGCCCAGCAATCGTCGGCGGAACCGACACCTGCCAAACCGTCACGCCGTCGCCGTGAACGCTAAGGGGTTAAGCGAGGGGAGCGAAGCGATGCGGGTGCCTGAAGCCATCGTGGAACGGTTGCGTCAATGCCGCCATCCCGTTTTGACCGCCCACAGCGATCCCGAAGGGGATGCGTTGGGGAGTGCTTTAGCCCTTGCTTTGGGCTTGCGGGCATTGGGCAAGCGGGTGCAAGTGGTCTTTCATGGTGGCATCCCCCGCCGCTATCGGGTGCTGCCGGGCGTTGAGGGCGTTCAGAAGACGGTCACCCCGCCCGTTGATTTGCTGGTGCTTTTGGATTGCCACACAAAGGAGCGGGCGGATTTGCCCCGAAAATGGAAACGGGCGAAGGTGCCGTGCTTGATCCTTGACCATCACCCCGCAACCCCAGAAGATGGGGCGTTGGCGTGGATAGAGCCGAAGGCGGCGGCGACAGGGGAGATGGTCGCCGCTTTACTCAAAGCCATGAAAGTCCCGATGACCAAAGAGATTGCCACCTGCCTCTATGCGGCACTTATCACCGACACGGGCGTCTTCCACTTCCGCAACACGACACCGAAAGTCTTACGGTTGGCGGCAGAGTTGCTTGGTTACGGCGTAGACCCGCAAGCGATGGCAGACCAATTGGTGGAGGCGCGCACTTTCCAAGCGACAGGATTGCTGGCGCGAATGTTGAGCAAGGCGGAGTTTGACGAACACTTCGGGCTTTGCTGGTCTGCCATCAGCCTGCGAGATTTTGAGCAAACGGGCACGACGGAGGAAGACACGGAAAACTTCGTCAACTTCCTTCGGGCGGTGGATGGGGCAAGGGTGGCGGTGCTGTTTCGGGAAGTGGAGCGAGGTCTGGTCAAGGTGAGTTTGCGGGCGAAGGATGACACCGATGTCTCTTCGGTGGCTCGCCAGTTTGGCGGGGGCGGTCACCCAGCGGCGGCAGGTTGTCGGCTTAACGGTTCTTTGCGCAAAACGGTCGCCCGCGTGTTGACCGCCGTGCGTTCCGTCCTTTCCTTCCCTCACCATCCTTCGCCCATCGCAGCACCGCCAGCCGCAGCAAAAAGCAACTTGTCAAGGCGACAAAGGACGGAGGGAGAAAAGCCTTCATGACGGCGAACCGTCAGGAACCTGAGGGCGTGCTGTTGCTGTTAAAACCGTCGGGGATGACGGCGCACGACTTGGTGGAATGGGTGCGCAAGCAACTGCGGATCAAACGGGTCGGACACACGGGCACTTTAGACCCGCTGGCATCAGGCTTGATGGTGCTGTGCTTGGGGCGGGCGACGCGCTTGACAGAATTCCTGTCCGACTTGGACAAGGTGTATCGCTTTGAGATGGTGCTGGGCGTCAGCACCAGCACGCAAGATGCCGAAGGCGAGGTCATCCGAACAGCCCCGACTGACGACATCACGGAAGAAAGGCTGCGAGCGGTGTTGGAGCAATTTGTCGGCGAGATAGAGCAGGTGCCACCGATGCTGTCGGCGTTGCACTATCAAGGCAAGCGGCTTTACGAGTTAGCCCGAAAGGGCATAGAAGTGCCCCGCCAACCGAGGCGGGTGCACATCTATCGGTTGGACTTGTTGGCGTTTTGGGGGGGTGAGCCCAAGCGGGCGCTTTTGGAAGTCCATTGTTCGCGGGGCACTTACATCCGCACCCTCGCCGCCGATATTGGCGCAGCGTTGGGCTGTGGGGCATACCAGCATTTTTTGGTGCGGTTGCAAGTCGGACCGTTCCGTGCCGAGCAGGCGCTAACCGTTGAAGAATTTTCCGAGGCGGTCAAAGCAGGGACATGGCGGGAACATTTGATCCCGTCAAGGGATGCCTTGCCGATGTTCCCTGCCATCGCCCTAACGCGCTTGGAGGCGAGGAAAGTGATGAACGGCATGGAGGCGGTCATCGGGACGGTCTGGGGACATCCCCACCTTCAAGACGGCGGGTTCGTCCGCCTTTACGACCCTGAGGGGACTTTCCTTGGGGTCGGGCAAACGCATCGGCAAGGCAACCTTTGGGTCTGTCAACCCCGCAAGGTCTTTTTGCCGTGACTATTGGGGACGGCAGGGGAAAAGGCACGCGCCATAATTTTTCCTGACGCCTGAAAGGTTCGGAGGGGTCTCCCATGGACAGGGACGAACTGGAACGGCAAATTCAGGAGTTGCGTCGGCGCATCTCGGAACTGGAAGAACAGCGGCGGCAACTGGAGCGGCAATTGGCGGAAGCCCGCACCGAAGCGGCGATGGTTCCGCCCACTTCCGAAGAAGAGTTGACCCAAACCTTAGCGCGCATGTTCTCCCGCTTCGCCCGCCTGCTGCAAGCGGAAGTCTGCTTCTTCTTCGTCCACCGCACTGATGAGGATGTCCTCGTCCTTCATCCTCCCGCCATCGGGATTGAGTTCCTCAAGTTAGGCGCTGTCGGCACTGCCCCAAAAGAGGGGCTGATTTGGAGCGTCTTTACCCAAAGGGTGCCTGTCATCGTCAACGACTTGAGGGAAAGCCGTTATCCCGACATCCACACCCTTCAGGAAGCAGGCATCCGAAACGCCATCCTCGTCCCCTTGATGTGGGATAAGCGGGACGAAGAGCAGCGGGTCGTGGAGCGGAAAGCCATCGGCGTCTTAGCAGTCGCTAACAAGCGACGGGGTTTGCCTTTCACGGAAGAAGACCGACGCATCTTGGAAATCCTCGCCCGCCAATCCGCTTCCGTCATCGCGGGGGCGCAAATTTACATTGAGTTGCGGGAGCGCGCCGAGCAGTTGGAGCGCGCTTTTGAGAGCGTCATGGCAGGGGTCATCCTCGTCAACCTCAACGGCAAAATCGGCTTGATCAACCAGACGGCTTTGCAAGCCTTCTGCCAAAATACCGACGGCAATGTCGTCGGCAAACCCTACACCCAAGTCGTCACCCATGAGAAGGTGCGTTCCCTTTTGGCGACTGCCCTCAGCGAGCGGGCGGAAATCGTGGACGAAGTGGAAATCACCCAACCCGAAGAGCACATCTATCGCGTCCAGACAGGCTTAGTCCGAGACGAGTTCGGCAACCCAACAGGAGTCATCGCCCTCTTCACCGACATCACCGAAATTCGGCGACTGGAACGGATGAAGACCGAGTTCGTCTCCACTGTCTCCCACGAATTGCGCACCCCCCTGACTTCTATCAAAGGTTTCATCGCCACCCTCTTGGAAGACCGAGAAGGCTACTTTGATGCCGAGACCCGCTACGAGTTCTACCAAATCATTGACCAAGAGACCGACCGATTGCGCCGCCTCATTGAAGACTTGCTGAACCTTTCCCGCATTGAGCGGGGCGTGGCACTGCAACCCAACTGGCAGCGGGTGGACTTGGAGAAGGTCATTGACCGTGTGCTGGCGATCCAGCGCAGTTACACCGACAAGCATCAGTTGATCAAGGATGTCCCCGAGCCGTTGCCCTTCATCGTCGCCGACGAAGACAAAGTGGATGGCATCCTCACCAACCTCGTCAACAACGCCATCAAGTATTCGCCCGACGGCGGCGAAGTGCGCGTCCGCGCCGTCCGCGAGAACAACTCCATCCTCCTCAGCGTCTCCGACCAAGGCATCGGCATCCCGAAAGACAAACTCCACAAGATTTTTGAGAAGTTTGAGCGCATTGACACCAAAGAAACTCGCGCCGCTGGCGGGACGGGTATCGGGCTTTACCTCGTCAAGCACTTGGTAGAACTGCATGAGGGGCAAATCTGGGCGGAAAGCGAGGGCGTGGGCAAAGGGTCTACCTTCTATGTCCGCTTGCCCATTTACCCCAAGCGGGCAAAGGACGAAGGCTACTTCTTTGACGATGTGGAGCGACACTTGCATCCCGTTAGTGAAGACCTTAAAGGAGCGACTTGGTGACATGGACACCTCGCGCCGCATCGCCATCGGCAGCGACCATGCGGGTTTCACCCTGAAGGAGCGCTTAAAAGAGCGCCTTCAGGAAGCAGGCTACGAGTGCCTTGACTTGGGCACCTTCAGCGAGCGAACTTGTGATTACCCCGATTTCGCTGCCGCTGTCGCCCGCAATGTCGTCAGCGGTCAATGCGATTTCGGCATCGTTATCTGCGGGACGGGCATCGGAAGTTCCATCGCTGCCAACAAAATCCCAGGCGCCCGCTGCGCCCTTTGTTGCAACGAATACATGGCGCGCATGGCGCGCGCCCACAACGATGCCAACATCCTCGCCCTCGGCGCCCGCGTCGTCGGGGAAGAGTTGGCTTGGTCTATCGTTCAAGTGTGGCTAACGACGCCCTTCAGCGGCGAAGAGCGCCACCGCCGCCGCCTCGCCAAAATCGCCGCTTTGGAGATGGAGCGAGCGACAGGGGACGAGAGACAGGCAAAGGGGGAAAGGGAAGGATGATGGCGATTGCCGCCGCTTTCCTCCTCGCCGCCATCCTCAGCCTCCTTTTAACGCCCTGGTCTATCCGTCAAGCCCTCAAGTGGCACATCGTCGCCCGTCCCTCGCCCCGAAAAATCCATCCCCAACCCATCCCTTGCTGGGGTGGCATTGCCATCGTCCTCGGTATCCTCTTCGGCATATCCATCGGCTGGCTTTTTCTCCGCCCTTTCCCTTTGTCGCCCGAAACGATAGGCATTGCCTTTGGTCTTCTACTCCTCGTCTTCGTCGGCACCTTAGACGACCGCCACAACTTACCTGCCAAAGTCAAACTCTTCGGGCAAATCATCGCTGCCCTCTTCCCCATCACCTCTGGCGTTCGCATCGCCTTCATCAACAACCCCTTCGGCGATGGCTACCTGTTCCTTGCCGACTGGCAATCTTGGCTGCTGACTTTGTTTTGGATTGTCGGGTTGACCAATGCTGTCAACCTCATTGACGGGTTGGATGGCTTAGCAGCGGGTGTCGCTTTCTTCGCTTCCCTCACCCTGACTTTCCTCTCGGCGATGCAAGGGCTGTTACCTGTCGCCGTCGCTTTCGCTGCCGTCGCAGGCGCCTGCATCGGTTTTTTGCCCTACAACTTCCATCCCGCCCGCGTCTTCATGGGCGACACAGGAGCGATGGCATTGGGCTACTTGTTTGCCACCTTGTCCATCTTGGGAGCGGTCAAAAGTGTCGCCGCTTTGTCCGTCCTTTTCATGACCGCTTGCGTTTTGGCTTACCCCATCGCCGACACTGCCCTCGCCATCCTTCGCCGTTGGCTTGCCCGCCGCCCCATCTTCAGCGCCGACCGCGAGCATCTCCATCATCGCTTGCTGGACAAAGGCATGGACCAACGCCAAGCCGTCTTGATGCTTTACGCCCTCACCCTCTTCTTCTGCTTGCTGGCAATCTTACTCACCCGACCCAAGATTTAAAGCCTTGCTTTCGGGGGAGAGACCGATGCCTCGTTCCGCTTCAACTCGCCGCCTCAAAATCATGCCGATTTTCGGGACGCGCCCTGAAGCGGTCAAGATGGCGCCCGTCATCCATGCCCTTTCTGCCGACGAGCGCTTTGAAGTCGTCATCACTGTCACCGCCCAGCACCGAGAGATGCTGGATCAGTTTTTGCGTTTCTTTGAATTGACGCCCCGTTACGATTTGAACCTGATGCAGGAAGGGCAGACTTTAGCCGACATCACCAGCCGAGCCGTCAGCGGGCTGGACGAAGTGTTGCGGACAGAACGCCCCGATTTCGTGCTGGTGCAGGGCGACACGACGACCGCCTTCGTCGGCGCTTTGGTTGCCTACTACCACCAAATCCCTTGCGGGCACATTGAAGCGGGCTTGCGAACGGGCGACAAGTTTGCGCCTTTCCCCGAAGAGATGAACCGCAAACTCATCGGCAGCATCGCCGACCTGCATTTCGCCCCGACGGAACGGGCAAAGCAAAACTTGCTGCGGGAAGGCGTGGACGAACAAAGCATCTTCGTCACGGGCAACACCGTCGTGGACGCTTTGCTTTGGACACTCCATCGCCTTGACACTTCCGACCCATCTCCTGTCTCCCGTCCCTCGCCCCATTCCGTTTCGTCCCTCGTCCCCCGTCCCTCATCCCGCCTTTTACTCGTGACCGCCCATCGTCGGGAGAATTGGGGCAAACCGATGGAACGAATTTGTCGGGCGTTGAAACGCATCGCCGACCAGTTCCACGACATCCAGATTGTCTTCCCGATGCACAAAAATCCCCTCGTTCGGGAAGTCGCTTACCGCGTGATGGGCGACCACCCCAACATCGTCCTGTGCGAGCCACCTGACTACTTTGAGTTCGTGCGGTTGATGCGGGATGCTTACCTCATCGTCACCGACAGCGGTGGCGTGCAAGAAGAAGCCCCGACTTTAGGCAAACCCGTTTTGGTCTTGCGGGACAAAACGGAGCGCCCTGAGGCTGTGGAAGCGGGAGTCGTCAAAGTCATCGGCACGGATGAAGAGCGCATCGTCGCCGAAGTGACGCAATTGCTGACCGATGGCGACGCCTATCGCGCCATGCAACGCCCTGTCAACCCCTATGGCGATGGCAAAGCCGCCCAACGCATCCGACAAGCCCTCTTGCACTTCTTCGGCTTGAGCGACCGCCCCACCGACTTCCGACCCGTTTAACCCTGCACCTATGACCCCGAAGAGCGTGCCGATGACGGAAATTTCATTCACCTGCTCCTTGACACAGTTTGCAGCCGAAGATGACTGGCGAACCCATTAACCCTCTTCAGTTTCTGGCTTCCACTTTGGGTAGGTTGCCATTAAGCCCAAAACGCCCATGCCCGTTAACGATAGCGGGGCAAAGGGCGGTGCGTGGTGCTCTTCAC
>Ga0079998_109877_pt1 | contig 46783 bp, 37 predicted proteins | sample PerSpoBPS_BMetaG_FD_69201 | JGI IMG/M metagenome (GOLD analysis project Ga0079998, IMG submission 69201) | Thermal spring microbial communities from Yellowstone National Park, Wyoming, USA - Perpetual Spouter B (PS_B) MetaG (SPADES assembly)... | ecosystem: Environmental > Aquatic > Thermal...
TAGCTAGGCTATCCAATATGGGCAGGTTCGAAATCCTGGTAAGGGAGATCATGCCCCACCTCACACCATGGATGGTGGCTAATTTTGTTAATGCCACGATATCTGCTATCCTTACCGAATCAGGTCTCTCCATAATAGGTTTAGGCCCCCAGAGAAGCATGACCCTTGGCATGATCCTGCATTGGGCCCTGAGCTACGCAGCTATATATAGGGGGCTCTGGTGGTGGTGGGCAACTCCAGTAATTTTTCTATCTATCATTTTCATCTTTCTCTATCTCATATATATGGGTATAACTAGGTATTTTGCAGAGAGGGAGGTATTTGCTTGATGGGAGAAGAGATCCTGAGTATCAAGGATCTCAGGGTAAGCTATCTAACCAGAAGAGGAGAAGTGAAAGCAGTTGATGGAGTAAGCCTAGGACTCTATAAAGGAGAGATCCTTGGGATCGCAGGGGAATCCGGGTGCGGAAAATCCACCCTGGCTGCTGCTATTTTAAGGCTTGTTAAGCCGCCCGGGATCATTAAAGAGGGGAAGGTTCTTTATAGAGGTAAGGATCTTCTTAAACTAGGTGAGGAAGAGTTTAGATTATATAGAATGACCAAGATAGCTTATGTACCCCAGGGTTCTATGAACTCACTTAATCCAGTTATGAGAATAAGGGATCAGTTCATGGACATGCTCAAGGATCACGGCCTAAAGATCAAAAAGGAAGAGCTTGAGGAGAGGTTAAGGGAGATTCTGAGCTCCATGGGGCTCAAAACCTCGATCCTAGATCGATACCCCCACGAGCTTAGCGGAGGAATGAAACAGAGGACTTTAATAGCCCTATCTCTTATCATGAACCCCGAGATCTTGATTGCAGACGAACCGACTACAGCGCTTGATGTGGTTAGCCAGAGAGGTGTCATGAATATCCTGAGGGATCTCAAGGATCAGAGAGGAACATCAATTATCCTGATCACCCACGACATGGCGGTTCAGGCGGAACTCTCAGATAGGATGGCGATAATGTATGCTGGCAAGATCGTGGAGGTAGGCCCTACAGAAGAGATCTATAATGAACCTTTACATCCATACACGAGGTTACTCATAGAATCAATACCATCACTAGGAGATGAAAAACCCCGAAAGAGTATAGAGGGAATACCCCCGGACCTTGTGAATCCTCCTAAGGGCTGCAGATTCCATCCCAGGTGTCCCTTCTATATCCCTGGCAAATGTGATACCCAGGAGCCCATGCTTATTCAAATATCTGGTGGAAGAAGTGTTGCATGTCTCCTCTATAGTTGAGCGGGTGAGATCTTGGGGATCCTAATCTCGATGGAAAGCGTTTACAAGATCTATAGAGTTAGAAAGTTCCTCAGAGCGGAAAATATAGTAGCTGTTGAGGACTTCAACATAGCCATTAATGATGATCAACCGATAGTAGTTACGCTAGCGGGGGAAAGCGGTTCGGGTAAAACTACGGTGGCCAAGATGATCTTGGGGCTTGAAGAGCCCACAAAGGGGGTTGTAAGGTATAGGGGTGTTGATCTAAAGAGACTAAGGGGGGAAATATGGAGGAGATATAGAAGAGAAGTTCAGGCTGTTTTTCAAGACCCTTACTCCGCATTTAACCCCCTTCACAGAATAGAGACGGTGCTCAGGATCCCTCTAAAGAGGCTAGGAGTTGCTACCTCGAACCAAGAGATCGATCTAATAATTAGGAAGAGTCTTGAGGATGTCGGCTTAGATCCTGATAAAGTCTTGAGTAAATATCCCAGGCAACTAAGCGGTGGTGAAAGACAGAGAGTAATGATAGCAAGGGCTATATCTCTACAACCTAAGCTTATAGTGGCTGATGAGCCAGTCTCAATGCTGGATGCATCTATAAGAGCCTCCATCATAAACATACTCAAAGACCTCAGGGACAGAAAAGGGGTCTCGATCCTATATATAACCCATGATCTTAACACGGCATATGGAATAAGCGATGAGATCATTATCATGTATAGAGGCTCTATAGTCGAAAAAGGCCCTGCCAAAAAGGTTCTTCTAGAACCTCTCCATCCCTATACCAGATTATTAATAGAATCGCTACCTAAGCCACGCCCAACTAGGAAGATCTTAAAAAGTAGGGAGATAAGCATTTACGAAGATACTGCCACCCCGCAACACGGATGCAAGTTCTATCCTAGGTGCCCTCTGAGAATGGATAAATGTCTTAATAAGAAACCTCCACTGATTAGTGTTGGTGATAGAGAAGTTGCCTGCTACCTCTACGGAGAATAGGGATCCATCTGAGAAAGTACTAATATTTAGAGGATCTGTTAGCTGGGATGATAAGCTTAAAAGTGATTACATATATATAAATTTCCACATACCTGAGAGCGTTAAGTGTCTAGAGATCAGCTATACATATCCGGAGAATTCTGGGTGCATATTAGATATAGGGTTGCTAGGGCCTGGAGGGGTTTTCAGAGGTTGGAGCGGGTCAAACAAGAAACAGATCCGTCTCTCTCCTGAGTCAGCTACTCCAGGCTATCTAAGAGGCCCTATAGATCCTGGAGAGTGGTCAATAATGCTAGGATTAGCAAAAATCCCTAGAAACGGATATTGCCCCTATCGAGTTACTATAAAAGCACAGGATTGCGAGGGGTTAGCACAACATAATCCTGGAATCCAATGCACAGCTCCTAAGAAGAGAGCGAAGCCTCCTGAAAACTGGCTTAAAGGAGATCTTCATGCTCACAGCGTTCATAGTGATGGTGTGGACACGATCTGCGATATAGCTCTTGATGCTATTAGACAAGGCCTCGACTACATAGCTATCACAGATCACAATACAATTAGCCATCATGAAGAGCTAGAGATCGTAGGAAGAGGTATAGGACGTGAGAATTTAATCCTGATCCCGGGTGTAGAGATCACCACCTACTATGGTCATCTTAATGTATGGGGGGAAGGGTGGATCGACTTTAGGAGGGGGCCTAGAGAGCTTGGATCCCTTGTCCAGGCTGCCCATGAAAAGGGTCTTGTGATATCGGCTAACCACCCATTCAGAGATCTTGGGGATCTCTGCATAGGCTGCGCTCTAGCTGATAAGTCTATCAGGGGGTTTGACGCTGTCGAGGTCTGGAACGGTCCTTGGCATGCTTTTGGCAATAGAGAGGCCCTCTATTGGTGGCACACGATGTTGTGCAAGGGCTTGAGGGCAGCAGCAGTAGGAGGTAGTGATTATCACGGGAGAAGGGATTCTGTGATAAGGGTGGGGGAGCCAACTACCTGGATAAAACCAAGTTCAGGAACGCCAAAGAGCTTGATTGAGGCAATTAAGTTGGGGAGAACCTATGTAACAGCCTCTCCCAAAGGACCTAGGATCGATATTACCCTAGCCAGAGGATCTACGGAGACCTACTCTATAGGTGACACAGTAGCTGTAGAGGATAGAGGGGAGAATCTCAAATTGGTGATCGAGATCCAGGGTGTTGAGTTAGAAGCCATTCTCAAGCTTATCACGGCTGAAGGCGTTATCCATACACAAATAATTAGGGGAGGAGATAATAAGTTTGTGAAGGATATCGTACTTAGCAAGGAACATGGGTTCCTCAGAGCTGAGCTAGGCATTTTCTCAGATCCCTATTCGGTTATGCTAAAGAATGGAGATATTATGATAGCCCTGACAAGCCCCATATATCTCAGATAGACACCCGTAGACCCTGAAATGGCTAAGTGGGAAATATAAGCCATGGATTTGGATTTCAGTAGATGAGGATGAGGTGGTTATTTGGTGGCTATGTATAGATATTCGGAGATCCATAGGAGGGTCTTAGATCTTTTGGGTATAAGCGTTAAGTCTGTGAAGAATTTGGATAAATGGTTATTCATTAATAAAGGAACCATTATCGAGCTCCCATTTGTCCTCAGGGCAAGGCCCGACGATGAGTTTATCTTCTCTACTAAGGTCTATCTAGAGGATCTGCCTAGATATAGGTGGATCTTTAAGGCTTCTATTAGTGGGGGAGGGGTTATAAAGATCGATGGGAGGATCCACCAGGGTCTAGATCCTTGGCACAGCATATCTTTTATACCTAGTGGAGAGCACGAGATCCAGATCCATGCTTCTAGCAGGGCCCTTTTCGGAGAGAATCCATGGATATTCAGCTTTAGCTACTCACTAGCATCTCTTGTGGATTGGAAGGGTATGAGCCTTGGTCTGGGCATGCTAGAGGCTCTCAGAGCTTCTAGGATACTTGGGGGAAGTGTTGGGGAGGAGATACTCAAGATCCTGTCCAGAGCTCTTGAACCTATAGACGCTGTTCCAGGAGTAGAGAATGTGACGGCTGTTGAGATGATCTTCAAAGATCTCGGTGAGCCTCTGGCGATTAGGTGGGATAGAAGCTATATTGCGAGTGTCTATGGTCCTAAGACTTTGGAAGGATCTTCAAGAGATTTTGAGGATAACAGAGACCGTGATCTCGATAGATCTATAGATGAGGCTTATAGCATATTTATCGAAGGGCTTAAAGATCTTGTATCGAGATACCCCAAGGAGGGGGATATAATAGTTCTCGGGCATTGCCACATAGATCTTGCATGGCTATGGCCTTATAGCGAGACCAGGAGGAAAATCCTGAGATCCTTTGCTAACGTGCTAAGACTAGTTAGAGAGGGCTATAGCTTCACCTATGTCCAGAGCTCGCCGCAATACTATAGCTGGGTTGAGAGCTACCCAGAGATCTTCGAGGGGGTTGACGAGGAGATCAAGAAGGGGCTCTGGATCCCTGTGGGAGGAATGTGGATCGAGCCCGACACGAATTTAGTCACTGGGGAGTCCCTAGCAAGGCAGCTCCTTTATGGTCAGCTCTACCTTCTTAGAAAGTTTGGGAAGATATCCAGGATAGGCTGGCTCCCCGATTCCTTTGGCTTCTCAGCGCAGCTCCCCCAGATCATGAAACTAGCTGGGATCGAGGTTTTTGTGACGCACAAAGTTATGTGGAACGATACAAATAGATTCCCGTATCACATATTTGTATGGGAGGGTATTGATGGAACCGAAATACCTGTTCACATAATAGTTGCAACATATAACGGAACCCTCGCCTCTGACGAGGTTAAGAGGGTTTGGGATGAATATGGTGGAAAGGATCTAGCGCCAGCTATACACTCTTATGGCATAGGCGATGGTGGGGGCGGCCCGAGCGTGGTCATGCTAGAGAGGATCCGGTGGATCAATAGGTTGCCTAAGCTACCGAGGCTACAGCCCCTAATCAGGGAGGAGGAGTATATAGAGCTTCTGAAGAAGGCATCTGAAAAGGCTCCGAGGTGGAGGGGAGAGCTCTACGTGGAGATCCACAGAGGTACATACACAACTAACCACAAGATCAAGGAGCTGGTGTATAGAGCTGAGGAATGTCTCAGAACAGCTGAGGTCTGGAGCTCAATATCATCCTCGAAAAACCTGATCAACTATCCGAGAGAGGATCTTAGGAAGATCTGGGAAGCCCTTTTAAGGGCGGAGTTCCACGATATCCTACCTGGGTCCGCCAGCTATGAAGCATATTTAGAAGCGTTTAAAGAGCTGGAGGAGGCTATAGAAATGTGTGAAGAGATCTCCAAGAGAGCTGTGACATCAATTGCCAGGGGAAGGGGCGTCCAGGATAGCTATATAGCGGTTTTCAATAGCCTGCCCTGGGCTAGGAGATCTATTGTTGAACTTCCAAAGGGTGTATATAGATATATTAGATATAGTGGTGGCTCGGCACCCATGCATCAGGATCTTGGAGAATCTGTGTTAGTAGAGATCGAGATACCGGCTACTGGATATGTAATGCTGGAGAGAAGCGATTCAGAGATCCTGAGGCTGGGCAGCTGGGTAACAGCGATCAGGGATGACAAGGGGGTTATAATTGATAATGGCATCCTAAGGGTTTTAATCGGTCTAGACGGACTCATCGAGATCACAGACACCGAGCTCGGAACAAGGATAGTCCATAGTCTGAGAGCCCATAGGGATAAACCCGGTGACTGGGATGCTTGGGATATTGAGAGAAGCTCTATCGAGGAAACTGGAGATATGCTAACTGTTTCAGATGGGCCCTCGGTGATCTATGGAGGTCCTCTAAAGGCTTGCGCAAGGCTTGGCTATAGCTATAAGGGATCTAGAGTTATCCAGACTATCTGCTTATCCAGGGGCTCTAGGATCGCTGAGATCTCTGCCAGGATCAAGTGGATTTCTAGAGGATATCTATTAAAAGCCTGGCTCAGACCATCACATAGCTTCGATGAAGTAATCTATGAAATACCCTTTGGCTCGATTAGGAGAAGCTCTAAGCCCAGGGATAGCTGGGATCGGGGTAAGTTCGAGGCTCCAGCCCTTAGATGGGTAGATATTTCCGACGGCTCCAGGGGCTTCGCTATTATATCCATGACTAGGCATGGCTATAGTCCGAGAGGGGATGAGGTAGGTCTGACCCTAGCTAAGACACCCCTCTTCCCAGATCCATATAGCGGGTTAGAGGATTTCGAGGCTAGGTATTATATCTATACTCATAAAGGCAACTATATAGAGGGAGAGGTGCCCAGGGTTGCTTATGAGCTTTGGAGCCCTCCGAGAGTTGTTTCAGCTGGCGTGGCTGATCCTCTCTCAAGCTTTATAGCTGTAGAGGGCGGGGCTATTCTTGAGAGTATTAAGCTGGCTGAGGACGGCGGTGGAATTGTTCTCAGGATATATAATCCGGGTGAGAAGCATGCCAATGCCAGAATCAACCTGTGGGATGTGTTCTATATCTACGAAGGAGATCTGTTAGAGAGGATATATGGAGATCCTATAGCGCGTGGGAGTTCCTTTGAGATCTCGCTAAGACCATTCGAGATCAGGACTTTTATTCTAAGGCCCGGGATCCCTAGTGAAAACACCTCATAGCAAGGGATCAAAGTATAAATAGCCTAACAATGTCTAAAATACTTGGAGACATTATTGCGAATCTATACAGTGCCCCTTTTACCCATACTTCTGCTATCACTAGCAGGGCTTAACCAGGCATCAGGAGAGACAGGAACAGAGATCCAGCAGTACGGTATAGAGGTCTATGGAGCGGTAGTCAAGATCGTTGATGGCGACACCATAGATGTAAGGATCTTCTCTGTATATAAAGATAGGTACTCATCACTTAACGGAACCGTTATAAGGGTCAGGCTAGCAGATATAAACGCGCCAGAGCTCGGGACGCCTGAAGGTGAGGAGGCCAAGAGGGTTCTAGCATCTATCCTGAGCGGGAAATATGTGTATCTCGATATAGATGATCTCTATATATATGATCGATATGGAAGGATAGTGGCCATCGTATATCTACCTATAAATACAACCCACCTCCTCAATATAAACCTATGGCTAGTGCAAAAAGGCTATGCCAGGGCCATAGACTATCCAAATGAGTTTAACCCAAGCACCTGGAAGCTATATATAGTGTTGAGGAGTAATGAGAGCCTAGAAGACCGGGGTAGCGAGATCTATACAATCTACATTGCCCTTGTTGTGATCGTCGCTGCTCTAATCACGGCTATCATGGTGTATTTATTAAAGCTGAGAAGATCCTCGGTGGCTCGATAGCGGAGATCATTCTATCCTATAGTGGATTATCGGATCTACGTGGGAAAGATCCTGTGTGATCAAAATTGAGGCATATAGACATGTCATCCATAGATCAAAAGAGATGGAGCCCACATGATCTACTATAGAATTGAAACCACGGTATTATGCTTTTGGAATGTCAGAGCCCTTGCCCTGATCTTTGTTCCCAGATATTTCATTATCTACTATGGAAACGAGAATAGAATTGAAAGAGCTATTTCCTAGGTATATCGCTGTAGAGTATTCTATAAGCGGCTAGGGATATGAAGAGTAATGAGTATCCTGCAACTGATATGCATGCTGCTAGTGGATCTCCATATAGGGAGGCCGAGATCGGTGTGAATAGTAATGCCCTTTCAAGTATATTTAGAGGCACTATATATGCATGCATACTCGCACCCCATGTTGGTAAGAGCCTCGCTATGATCGAGTATCCTCCTCCAACACTCCTCTCGAGGAATATTAGGAGCCCACTTACAAAGGGGAGGAATGCTAGGAGGACTATTGATACTGAAGAGGCTATGAGGGTGTTTCTCGTTAAGGCGCTGAGGGCAAGTGCTAGCGAGAAGAATACAGTGTTGGAATATATATTAGCTATAAGTATTGTTGGTGCCAGTTCTAAATGCTGCTGGGATCCAAATATTATCGATGTGGAGGATATTGAGAGCACTAACAATAATAATGTGAAGAAAGCCTGGAGAATATATCCGCCCAGAACCTTTCCTAAAAAGATCTCTAGCCTTGTCACGGGCTTGGTGAAGAGGGTCTCAGAGGTACCCTTTTCAAACTCCTCGGAAAAAGATCCCGAGGCTATGAGAGCAGCCAAGCCAGAGAGGAGATATGATGGGAGGAAATATGTGAAGATCCATGCAAGCCCCGGATCAGGCCTCACAGGAAGATTCCTTACAATAGAGATCCTCATAACCTCACTAAAGCCATAAACCCCCAGGATCAGGGCAGAAACAACAAGAATAACTCCAGCTAGTACCTTCTTCTTAGCAAGAGCCCTCCTGATCTCATACCTCGCAACAATTAAAACCCTACTCGCAGAGGCTTTAGTCAACAACACAAACCATAATAATACTATTCTTGTCGAGTAAAATAGTTAGCGCAGAAACTAACCTTCTAGCCTATAATTTAGGAACAAGGCTCGCACTTTTAAGGCGGGTTCTTAGCTAGCAGAGACGCGACGCTGAGCTGTATTAATGATATTAGGAGACATCTACTTTTGTATCAGCTACCCCATAAGAACATCACACATCAGAGGGCATGACTCACATCATCTAATAATTCAAGGCTTCGCTAAAATTTATAGCTAAAAGGTCCTAGAGCTGTGGAGAACCATTAATAAAGTTAGGTAAGAGAAATGCTGGCCTCAGGAATACTTGATCAATGGTAATGATATATGTAAACCCCTAGAGGGCTCTAGACTAAATGCTTTTAGACAGAATTTTCTCTAATCGATCTCCTAGCATATTTAGGGATAATATGGTTAAGAAGAGCATTAACCCTGGAAAGAAGGCTCCCCACCAAGCTCCTGTATAGAGAGATCTGCTTGCTAGAGATAGAGTTTTACCCCAACTAGCTGTATTAGGGTCTCCTAGACCGATGAAGCTTATACCGCTTTCAACAAGGATTGCGAGACTTACGTCAAGTAGGAATGCGGGTATGATCGCCGGCCATACGTTCGGAAGTATTTCTCGGAACATGATCGATATATTATTTTCACCTATGGCCCTAGCTGCCAAAATAAACTCTCTTTCCCTTATTGATAGTGTTTGAGATCTAACGATCCTGGCCATTATTGGCCATGATAATAGGCCTAGTATTAGTATTAGGTTTCTAATAGAGGCTCCATAGATTACCAGCACAAATATAATAAATATAAAAGAAGGTATAGAGAGAAAGAGATCTGTAAGTCTCATAAGCATATTATCCACTATACCTCCGTAGTAACCAGCTACGAGACCTATAGCTAGTGCTATGACAAATGCTATAAGACCTACACCTAACCCAACGACCAAAGCAGTTCTAGATCCATGAACGACTTGGCTAAATATATCTGAGCCCACCTGATCTGTGCCCATTAAATATTTTATCGATGGGGGTGAGAGAACAGGCCCTACACCTGTTTTTAAAGGTGGATATGACGAGATAATGTCGGCAAATAGTGCAAAAAAGATAGTGGGCATTAGAAGCGCTAAAGGTATTAAGAGAGCGGGATCCTTTACTTTCTCGAAGATCTCTGTATTGATCGGTATTCTCAGCAATAGCATCACCCGATAAGCCTGCTTCTTATTCTAGGATCGATTCTCGCCATAAGGAGATCTGCTACAAAATTAGAAATGGCTACCGATATTCCGACTAGCATGAGTATCCCTATAACAAGGGGATAATCTCTATAGCTAACAGCTTGCACTAGAAGTGTTCCAATCCCTGGCCATGAGTACACCGTTTCAGTAAGTACAGCACCAGCCACCACCAGCCCGAATTGAGCACCTGCAATGGCTATCACTGGGATCAGGGCATTTTTTAGGGCGTGGGTGTAGAGTATCCTTTTATAGGGAACCCCTCTGGCAATTGCAGCCTTAATGAAATTGGACTTCATCACATCTATTACCACGGACCTAGTAACTCTGGCATATGTTGCCATGTAGACTGTTGAGAGAGTTAAAACAGGTAACACCATGTGCCAGAGCATGTTTAAAGCTTTATCAAGCAGGCTTCCAGATATAGCTGCATTCACATCAATTATTCCACCTGTAGGAAAGAGAGATAGCTGTAGTGAAAAGAACAATATAAATAAGAGACCTAGCCAAAATACCGGGAGTGAGTAAGCTCCTAGTATTAATATATTAAGTGTTACATCCAGAAGGCTATATGGTCTGCTAGCTGAGGCTATGCCTACCCTAATACCTATGAATATAGCTATAGTAAGTGCAACACCTACTAGAAGGAGAGTTTGTGGAAGCCTTTGAATAATAACATCCATAACAGGAGCTTGATATGTGAGAGAATACCCCCAATCACCCTTTAACAAGTTAGAGATATAGATAATAAACCTTTCAAAATACGGCTTATCAAGCCCATAGGCTCTTCTCACTGTTTCCAGGTACTGAGGAGACGCTGCCTCACCAGCTAGTAACGCGGCTGGATCTCCTGGAGCAGCGTTTATAAGAATAAAGGTTAGCACCATAATTGCTACTATGATCGCAAATGAGAAGAGAAATCTTTGAAAAGTATATAGCAAGAATCTCTTCATTCTCACTCAACCCCAGTTTTAACAGGGCATGCAGCATAGTGCTCAGGACCTATTCTGGCAAGCTTGGGTTCTTGTAGGAAGCATTTGTTTAGAGCCCACCTACATCTTGATGAGAACCTACACCCTTTCGGGATAGATGCTAGAGAAGGAGGCTCTCCAAGATCCTCTAAATTATCTAAGATCCTCGAAGACGAGGTCTCTGGGAATAGCGTTGAAGATAGGAGAAGCTGTGTGTATGGATGTGCAGGTCTCGAGAATATATCTTCTTTATTTCCAATTTCCATTATCTTGCCAAGATACATTATAGCAATTCTATCGCAAAAACTATAGGCTACACCCATATCATGCGTTATCATGATATAGGTTAGACTATGCTCTGATCTTAAGTTATTAAGCAATTCGAGGATCTGGGCCTTAACAGTTGCATCTAACATTGCAACCGGTTCGTCGGCAACTATGATATCGGGCTTTAAGGTTAAAGCTCTAGCTATTAAGATCCTTTGTCTCTGTCCCCCACTAAGTTGTGAGGGGTACTTCTCCAGGAACTCGCCAGGTGGTGAAAGACCTACAAGCTTGAGTAATTGTTTTAGCTCTTCCTCGTTATAAGGTATTCTGTGGATTTTAAATGGTCTTTCAAGTATATCTCTGATCTTTTTTCTGGGGTTTAGAGCTGAATAGGGATCCTGGAAGATCATCTGAACTCTTCTATGTATCTCCTTAGATCCCTTTTTATAGAGGGAGCTATAGGCTAGTCCATCTATATATATTTCCCCTGAGTCTGGGACAAGAAGCCCAGCAATGATTCTAGCTAAAGTTGTCTTACCACTTCCACTCTCACCTACTATGCAGAACCGCTCACTCCTATTGACGTAGAAGGTTACGCCATCCACTGCCTTCACGAAATATCTCGTTTTTCGAAACAGTGAGGGTAATAGAGGGAAATATTTTCGTACGCTCTCGACTTTTAGCAAGGGCATTGCATGTACCTCAGAATCAATATATTAAAGTAATAATTAAGGCTTTAATATAGGAAGCAGTAAACGGTGGATCCTCCTACAGATTTTGCTATTGGTTCTTCCCTTTTACAGATCTCCATAGCATAAGGACACCTCGGGTAAAACTTACAGCCTACCGCTGGTGTGATGAGCTCTGTTGATGATAGACGTAATATTCTAGAAGAGCTGTTTCTCTTTATATTAGGGATAGAAGCTAGGAGAGCCTGAGTATAGGGGTGTCTAGGGCTTATGAGGATTTCTGATGTAGCTCCATGTTCACATAGTTTACCTGCATACATTATGTATATATAGTTTGCTAAGGCCGCCACCACTCCTAGATCATGGGTTATTAATAGAATAGAAATTCCGAGGGTTCTATTAAGTTCTTTAAGAAGTCTTAGAATCTGAACCTGTATAGTTGGATCAAGTGCTGATGTCGGCTCATCGGCAATGAGAAGAGAGGGTCTACCAGCAATCGAAAGAGCTATCAAAACTCTCTGAGCCATCCCACCGCTGAGTTGGTGTGGATAATAATTCATCACCCTTTCCGGATCTGGGATCCTCACCATTTTTAACAGCGTAAGAGCTTCTCTATATGCTTCGTCCCTCTCTAGTCCTCTTAAAATCTTTAGAGTTTCTAACAGATGATCCTTTACAGTCATTACAGGGTTCAGATGACTCTGCGGTTCTTGGAAAATCATAGATATCTCTCTACCCCTGATCTTTTCAATCTCCTTTTCACCGGTCTTTAAGAGATCTTGTCCCTTAAATAGGATACTGCCACTAATTATTTCAGCATTGCTGGGAAGCAGACGTAGGATACTATGTGCTAAAGTTGTTTTACCGCTCCCACTCTCACCTATAATAGCTACTATATCTCCTCTCTTGACCTCAAGATCAACTCCATCGACAGCTCTAACTACCGTTTTTCCTTGATGATAATAGATTTTCAAATCCTTGATCGCTAAAAGGACATTATTTAAATTGGAACTATAAAAGGGCAAACCATCCTCCTCCAAGCTCTTCAATTCTTACGCCGAGTTTTTCAGATCTAGATATAAATGAAGATAGATCATGAATCTTTTCATAAGGTTTTTTACATAGGCCCGGAAATCCTCTCATGTCTAGACATATAGGCATAATCTTTACAATTTTTTCACTAATATCTAGGCTTAGAATACCTCCTACCTCTGAGAAAATGAGCCTGGGATCTTTATGTGAAAAGACAAAATTCCCGAGACTATATATTATTAGCTTTCCATTATATCTCTCTGCCGGTAGAAGTATATGGGGATGAGAGCCGATGACTAGGTCGCTGCCAACGTCTATTAAGATTCTTCCTAACTTTCTCTGATACTCAAGTATAATTGATGAGAAAGGTAGGGCTCCAATGCCCCAATGTACATAGGTTATTAGAAGATCCACGTCCTTTCTGAGATTTCTTATATTTTTGATTACTAGTTCGAAATCCTCTTGAAAGGGCTCGGCATTAACCACATAAGGCGCCCCAGGTTCTTCGAATAATTCATATGGGGTGATTTTAATATTCGTTATCATTCTCACACCGGCTACTCCAGCCTTTCCAGCTGTAGCTCTGCTTTGAAGCGTAAAGACTGTAGTAAAATTGATCAAACCGACCCTAACCTTATTTAATTCAAATATAAGAGGTCTAAAAGCCTCTTCTATATTGGAGCCTGCCCCCACAATCTCTATGCCATTCTTTCTTAAAATCTCTATAGTTTCAACAATACCCTCTTCTCCATAGTCAGCAACATGGTTATTAGCTAGGAAAGCCACATTAATACCTAGTCTTTTGAGGATCATGATTATGCTGGGCTCCATTCTAAGCGCTGAAAATTTTTCTAGGGGTTTAACATCGCTACACCTACATATCGGGCCCTCGAGATTTAGAGCAAAGACCTTATAACTTTTCAGAAATTCTGTGGGAATTAAAAAGGAATTGGCTTGTATTTCTGCTTCAGAATGTAGAAAGAAATCTCCTGCTATAACGATCGAAGAATGTTCCACCTTATTTCCAAACCCTCCGAAGCAGATTCAATATATTGCCACCCATGACCTTGGCTATTTCTTGATCTGAATAGCCGTTTTTCACTAGCCACCTAACTATGTTTATGAACTCTGAGGGGTTTTCTAGTCCGTCAACATATTCTACCCTTGGGAATGGTGGAAGGTTTTCTTCCACGCTAGAGAGGGATAGGAATTCTCTGAAAGCCTTGTGAAGGGCTACATGGTCTCCGAAGAGTGTGTCAGGTCCGAAGGCGACATGGTCAATCCCAGCTAGTTTCTCTATGTATTGGAAGTGCTCCATAACACTCTCTAGGCTATGTCTGGGGTTCTTCATTGTTATGGTTGTGTGTGGAGCAGCCTCTATACCGAACACCCCTCCCTTTTCAGCTAGGGCCTGGATCACCTCATCGGGCTTCATCCTTCTTGAGGGCCAGAGGGCTCTGGCACCTGCATGGGTTATGGCGACGGGGTACTTGCTATATTCTATAACCTCGAGGCTAGTTTTATCCCCTGCGTGGGCGAGATCTATTAGGATTCCCAGCTTATTCATCCTATCCACAAGCTCGTAGCCTAAGTCTGTGAGACCTTTATCAACCTTATCAGCGAGGCCTCCCCCATATTCATTGCCCCTGCTGTATGCTATCCCCATACACCTAATCCCGAGACCATATAGAACATCGAGCCATTCGAGCTCCTCCCCCATGTGGGGAGCCCCCTCTATGTGGATGAACATAGCTATTCTCCCCTCTCTATAGGCTCTCTCAATGTCCTCTACCCTCCTTCCTATGAACACGAGGTCTTGATGATCTATATCAGCCTGGATCATCCCTATCTGCCACACTATATTATCAACTGTCCAAGGATCCTTCGACCTAACCAGGGAGGTCCCATCTTGAAGACCATCGAAGAACGCATCGAAGCCAGCTACAGCGAGACCCTCATAGCCTATCCACAGCCTGCCCACTCTCTCATATTCTATAAAATCCTTCGGATCCTCTGGAAAGACCTGTGAATGCTCATGGAAAGATATTAAGATATTCTTCTCAACTATACTAGTTACCCTCTCTTCCTCAGCCTTCGAGAGGGAGACTATGGTTGAAGGAACTCTATTAAGTACCTTAGCCAGTTTGAAAGGCCTATAATCTTTACCCGGTTCAAAGAATTGCCATGACTTGTAACCTGCATATCTCTTTTTAGCTCCCATATATATCTCCCCTTCCTACTCTATCTAAAGAGACTAATATATTTAACTCCTGGATTCGTTTTACAAAAAATATTTTATAATATTGATTAAGAACAAAGTTCTCTAGAATCTATAGTTAGTAAAAGATCTAGCTTCTATGTCTCCTGATAATGAGTAGGACAACTAGCCCAGCTATAATTAGCGATATTATGATTAAAGCGATTATTGCAGGCTGCATTATGGGCTGAAGTGTTTCAGGCTTTGGTGTCATGGTTCCTGTAAGGAGTGTAGCCCCAGGCATTGTTATAGGTGGCGATGTAGGGCTCGTAGTAGTGGTCATGGTTGTCTGGGCCTGGGTGATGGTAGCTGGTGTTGCTTGAGCCTGTATAATATAGGTGTCTGAGAGTGGATCCCAGAAGACCCATCTACCTATAGGTATATCGCTTCCTTCAATATTGCTGCTGACTACATTCACCCATGGAACTCTATAGAGAACTATCTCCGGAAGATCTCTGCTTAATATGTCTTCAACCCTTTGTAAATATTCGATCTGCTTCTTCTGATCTGCTTCCCTAAGCCATAGATCTAGTAGCCTATCAACATCCGGATTTGCATACTGGAAATTATTGGTGAAGGCTCCCTTACCTATCCATGCTGAGTGAAATAGTTGATATGTCCAGAGCGGTGAGATCCAGTATTTAACAGTTGCTATCTGATATTGAAACTTCTCTTGGAGAGATAGGTACGTTGCGAAGTCCACGGTCTTTATATTGACCTCAATTCCAACCCTAGCTAGTTGATCCCTAACTAACTGTGCTATAATCTGTTCGTCAGGCTCTCCAGTCCTTGTGAGAAGCTCTATAGTGAATCTTTTACCATCCACACCCTTCTTATAGCCAGCAGCATCTAAGAGGCTCTCTGCTAGGCTTAGATTAGCTTTATAACTTATTATGCCAGGACTTGGAGGAACTATGCTGGGATCTATCATATAATCCACGACTTTTGCAAGCCCGAAAGTTGCTTTGCTGGCAATCTCCTCTCGATCTAGGGCATATGCTATAGCTTGTCTAACTCTTAGATCAGATAAAGGCCCTGATTTAACATTTATCCAAAGAGCAGCGACATAGGGAGGTCTATCATGCACTATTACCCTTAAACCGGGACTTCTCTGAAGATCGGCCACTGCCTCATACGGTATTCCTCTAAAAACGTAGCTGATCTCGCCTCTCTTCAATCCAGCTATTAAGGAAGCGGGATCCGATATAAACCTAACTACTATTCTATCGAGATACGGTGCTGATGGGTTCCAATATTCAGAATTCCTCTCTAGAACCAGATATTGACCCTTAACCCAATCCGCGAGCTTGTAAGGCCCTGTTCCTATAGGCTTTGTTGTCCTAAAAGCGCTTTTGAGGAAGTCCTGCCCAGCAAGAACATGCCTTGGGAATATAGCTGTTGTGCTGATATCTGCAAAGAGAGGTAACTGGGCTCCTGGTAAGAAAATACCTGGCTTTATAATCATAGTCCTGTTATCAATAATACTAACAGTGGTGTTTGGGAAGTAAAGAGGGCCAAACGTGGTATATTTAGGAACTATCTCTTCAAAAGTGAATTTGATATCTACGGGGGTTAGGGGCTTACCATCGTGGAACTTAACGTTGGGTCTGAGGATAAACTTATAATAGCCCTCCGCGGTGTTTATCTCAAAGCTCTCAGCTAGATAAGGTACTAGGTTTAGGTTCCTATCGAATCTCAAGAGGGTTTCGAAGACCTGGGCTGCAATGAAACCTCCATTCCAGCTTGATGTAGCAGCTACAGCTGTGGGTTCAGATATTAGAGCTATAACTATAGTCCCTCCTCTAAGTTGGGAAGAGACTTGAACTATTCCAGAAAAACCCACGGTGATAATAGCTATGATGAGTAGGATATAAGGCAATGCCTTTCTCATCGCTATTTACCAAGAGTTATTAAAATTCCGGGTTAATAAGCCCAGGATGTCCCAGCCTCAGTATTTTAGTAATGATACACAGATCTCAAGCTAACAGATGCTTGATCTTATCTAAATTAGCCTGGGGATAGGTTTTCTTGCTGTGAGAAAGACCTGCATATATAAACATTTCAGCTGTCTTGAGGGAAATCTTAACAGGATTTATCACCGGAAGATGAACCTTGTCTCTCACAAGATCATCAACAAGAGCAAAACCCATTGACATACAGCCTAACACAATAACCTCAGCATCACTCTTATCGGCCATAGTATTTATTTTTTCCGCTATTGCCTCAATAGCCTCCTTCTTACCCCTAGATATTTCTAGTACTGGAATATCAACCGATTCTATAGCCACTACTCGATCTTCGAAACCGTATGTCTTTATAACATCCCTTATAAGCTTAACAGTAGATCTTAGAGGCGCTACTATAGCTATATAATCACCCAACTGAGATGCTGCATAGAGGGAAGCCTCAGCAGGGCCCACAACCGGCTTACTAGTTAATTCCCTAGCAGCTCTTAAACCAGGATCCCCAAAACACCCTACTACAAATGCGTCATAAGAGACTGTGAGACTATGTATTAAAGGTAAGTAGGAAGAAGATGCATAGGCTTCCTCCACCCTATTCTCTATGCTATAAGGCCCCCGAGCTGCCGGAATTATGTCTACGGAAGCTCTACCCATAACGATTTTGTTCGCTATCTCTCTCCTTCTTGCAAGCTCATCCTCCTTTAAACCTATACCAGGAACCACATAAGCTATTCTGAAAGTTTTCATTACAATCACTATAATACTCTTTGTAATAAACCTTAATATATTTATGTTCAATATCCGGCTCAAAGGCCTTTCTATATTTTCATCTTAGTTCGCTCTGCCATATTATGGAGCTAGCTATCTAAAACATGCCTCATAAATTAAATTCTTCTAAAGGAAAACAGAAACCAAAGTGTATAAGTTTCAGGTATATATAAGAAGATCCTAAATAAATACATGGTCAGATATACTTTAATATACATTATGTTAAGTTACAGAATTAGAAAAACTTGAGAACACTAGGCTTCTACATAATTTTTACATAATTTCTCTAAATAGCTATTGATCTTAATTACTAGCTATCATAACCCTTTAAGCCGCCCCATCGCACTTATGTTCATAAAACTATGCTATTGGTCAGTATGACATTAGAAACTAATTTACTGGGCTGGATCACTGTGTTCAATAATTATACTAAGATTTATTAGCCATCACTCGCTATAAATGAGGGATAGAAATGAAGAGAATAGGTGCATGTTTGCCGATCATCATACTGGCTTTACTAATTTTATCCACAACAGGAACCAGCATCAGCACTGTTCTTGCTCAAAGAGTAGATGCCAGCCACAATTACCAGGTTAAGGCCCCTAATCTGGACGTTAAGGAAATACTCATAGTACCTGACTATTCCGTCCAGCTATTGAAATTCGAGACAGGCGAGATAGATATGGTTACTGTTTTGCCAAAAGATGTTGATAGAGTAACTAAAAATAGGCCTGAAGCCCAAATAATTTATTTAAGACCTGTTCACCTTACCCTAGGACATTTATCTTTTAACGTAAGAGAATATATTGGCGGTAAGTGGAATCCTTGGAGCATAAAGGAGCTTAGGCAGGCCATGGCTCATCTTATAAACAGAGACGAGATTATAGCATATTCACCTCTACAAGGGATAGCTGAGAAGTCAACCACTATAGTGAGTCATAGATATGGAGACTGGGTTAATCCCGATAGAAACGCGGTCGATTTTGAGGTCAGATATCCTTATAGTCTCGAAAAGGCAGGCGAACTGCTCGATAAGGCAGGATTCTTGAGGGGGCCTGATGGCTGGAGGAGAGATCCCAAGACTGGGGAGATCTTGACGCTTGAAATAGCCGTTCTTCCAGAGGCTGTGCAGCCTGTTTTTTACTATATAGCGCTTAAGTATAAAGAGAATGCTGAGAAGGTAGGTGTTAGGGTTGTTCTTAAAACCATGTCGATCAGCGAGCTAGTTATAGGTGTTCTTTCTAGAACTCTTCAATCATGGTTATTAGGCTATTACTATGGAGCCTACCCCACTTATTACTACTATAACTATCATTCTAAGGAGGATAGGTGGGTTGATGGAAAGCCTGAAGGGATAAACTATTTCGGAGTTAGGAATCAGACCTTGGACTACTATCTAGATAAATTCTTGTTCACCCTAGACCTTAATGAGGCAAAGAGAGCCTTTTGGAAGGCGCAAGAAATACTAACAGATCTAGTGCCCACTATACCCTGTTATCTCCCAATAAATATTGTAGCAATCGCTGGTAAATGGAAGAATATAACATATTACTACGCGCCCCCCTATGATAAGCCTGTTGATATATATGATCCAGAGAATCCAAATACAATATTATTTGACATGAATATCTATGATCAGAATAAACCTTTAGGAGGTAGGTTTGTAGACGTTGTCGCAGGGTTCTCGGCTCTTAATCCTCTTACAAGTATTCTGCTTGCTGAGAATCTGATTGAAAACTATGTATACGATCCTCTCACTGTGAGTAATCCAAATAATATATATGATATAAGTAGTAGGATAAAGCTTCTCATAGAAGATTGGAGCGCTCAGCCTGTAATATTGAAAGACGGGTCAGAGGGAACTAAGCTCACTGTGAAGCTTAGGAAAGATATTAGGTGGCATGATGGGATGCCAATGAATATCTACGATCTAGAGTGGACTATTATGGAGGCTGGTGTAAAGAGAAGGCTCTTCTGGGCATATCCTGAGATGGTTAGACAGCTAGATTCTATAAATATTACAGATCCGTATACTATGGAAATCTATGTAAAAGGTAGATCATGGGTCTACATACTCAATCTACTCACATTCAGACCGGTACCTAGGCATATATGGTCTAAATTGCCGGATCTCACGATAGATCCCTCACGCAACCCGCATCCATCTGTAAAAGGTCTCACATTGATGACAGGCAATGGGAGATGGATCCTGAAGGAATATATACCGGGAACAAAATTAGTATTTGTATGGAATCCCCAATATCATCTCAAGAACCCCGATAAGAGCCTATCTATAGATGTTAAAACATACACCCAGAGGGTTGAGGAAGGAGAAAGAGCTTATCTAGAGTTCCAGGTAAAGGATTATCTAGGATCTTTAGTTAGGTCAGAAGCGATAATAAAGGTTGAAGGTCCTATAGAAAGAACATTTACAGTAGCCGCTGATAAAGATAATCTATATAGAGTGAATATAGGGCCTCTACCTGCTGGAGAATATATTTTGAAAATAAGCGTAGAAACCCCTATCGATTATGGAAGTATAAGTGGCTATAAAGAGCTCAAGTTCATAGTCACTAAGACGGGCGTACCTCAAGTACCGTCACCAGTAGCTGTAACTCCAGCCCAAGCTACGCCTCCAACACCAGCCCAGATAATGCCTACCCCTAGCCCTGCCCCAAACATCACCATGGCGCCTGTTATACCATCACCTACCAATCTTTTGGTAGGAAATACAGTGCTGAATATACTGGGAGTGCTGGCTGGTATTATTATAGCTGCTAATCTAATCCTCATAGCTCTTAGAGTCAGAGGTAAATAGAATTGTCGGATAGTAAAAAATTTTTTCAGATAATTCTTGTAAAGTTAATTAATAGAATGTTATTAGTAATTTTTGTTCTTGTTCTAGAGTTTATAATATTGAGAGTCCTTCCTATAGCTATATATGGTTTTGATCCTGCTATTATGATAGTTAAGCAGGCTGAACAGCAAGCAGCACGAAAAGCTGATATAGATGAGTTCATTCAGAGTTTCAAGCTAGACAAGCCGCTCTTCCCAGATCAGTTTATCAGCTATTTTGTTAAAATCCTTGCCTTTGATTTTGGCATATCCTTTAGAACCAGAACCCCTGTAGCAGAGGAGATTTTAGAAAGAATACCAAATACAGTTATTCTCTTAGGTACATCACTAATAATCTCAATAGTACTAGGTTTTATCCTGGGAACCTATGCTGCAACAAATAAGGGTAAAAGATCTGATCAAGCGCTAGTACTGATCGGGATGATGAGCTATGCTATTCCATCATATATACTGGGAATATTGCTCCTCATGGGCCTTGCCTATATGCCAAAGATCCTTTGGGGTATTACTCTATTTCCGCTTGGAGGCAGCACTGTGGTGCTTAAAGAGATAAATATAGCTGGGATCTCCTTTAACATGTTTAACCCAGAGTACCTATGGTACATGACATTACCCCTTTTAGCACTAGTAATAGCTTCGTTTGGAGCCTGGGCATACTATGTGAGGCAGCTAGTCATGGTGGAACTAGGTCAGGAGTATATAGTTACTGCCAGAGCTATTGGGCTTAAATCTAGATACATAATGAGATCCTATGTTTTTAGAAACGTCAGCGCTCCCTTCACCACCGCAGTAGCTCTCAACATACCATTCATTCTCAGCGGTGCTATAATAATAGAAACTATATTTTCTTGGCACGGATTAGGTAGGTACATCTACGATTCTGTCGTTAACTACGATTACCCGGCAATCCAAGCTGTTCTCTATATAGTAGCTGTAATAACGGCGATCAGCCTCTTCATAGCTGACATAATAATATATAAATTAGATCCTAGGGTAAAGAGCTAGCTCTTTTGCTCCCTAAGCCTGGGATTCAAAATATCATCTAATACATAGCCTAGGTATACAAAGCCCAGGGAAAGTGTTGATAAACCTAGAACAGGCGGTATAATCCACCACCAGGCACCAGAGATCAAGGCACCTCCAGCTAAGGCTTCACTAATCATTTTCCCCCATGAAGGTTGAAAGGGATCTCCAAAGCTTAGGATACTAAGGCCTGCCTCTAAGAGGATTGAAAATGGTATCCTTATTATGAATCCAAACAATAGTAAGTGCACTGTGAAAGGGATCACGTGTCTTAAAAGAATATATAGCTTAGAGGCTCCAAGAGCCTGTGCAGCCTCTACATAGGGTCTCTCCTTCAGAGAAAGTATCCAGTTCCCCAGCTCTCTCGCTAGCCCTGCCCATAAGAACATCCCTATAATAATTGAAGTAATATAGATGTTTCTTCCAACGACAACCAAAGTTATTAGGAGTATAGGGAGAAGTGGAATTAGGTAAATAGTATCAACTAGGAAGACCAGTAGTTCCCTCGAATATCGTCCTGCATATCCTAATAAAATACCAAACACTATCCCAAGAGCCACAGATACTGAAGAGGCTATTAGACCTACCAATATAGATTGCCTAGCACCCCACACGAATTGAGACCATACATCAGCACCAACATGGTTAGTACCTAGGATACCGTAAAGGAGTCCTGGGACTGTTAAGATGATTCTCCCTAGATCTACCCTAGCTTCTTGTGAGATCTTCGTAGAACTCTGCAAAGGAGAGGTTGATGTGCCATTAAGAGGCATTGACATTATCCGCAGCTCTACTGAATATAGGCCTTTACTACTTAGCATTATCTGTGCAGTATTTTCCCTTAGAGGTATATTATTCAATTCTTTGATCTGCGGAGAATTAGAGCTTATTAGCAAGGGATTCTGCCATCGGGATAACGAGTCTCTAGACAAATACCCTGTGTCATAAAGCGTATATTCTTTTAAACCAGTACTGAGTATAATAGATAGCTTATATCTATTCATAGGATCGGCAAAAGAGTAATTAAATTGCACAGTAAGTACAAACATGTTGGGAGGCCTATAGTCATAGTTAAAGCTGCATCTCACTATAGCGAGAATCTTTGGACCCTGTGTTTCAATGCTTGTGTTACCCTTATAATAAATTAATATGCTTACCGCTGAACTAGCTTTTTTGAAAAGCACCTCATATAGCTCATCTCTATAGCCTTCAATAGAGCAATTGCTGGCATTGAAATTATACACAGTGTTTCTCGGGAGATCTGAGTATCCAGGAAACGCAGCTACCCACTCAGGCATTGCAAGGTTAGATGCTAGATTAAGATCCCTTATGGGGTCATGCGAGGTTATATAGGGTGCCAAAAATGCAAGGAATATGTAGAAAGCTATGAGTAAGAGCCCTGCCTGCCCTGTTTTCCTCTTAGCAGTTTCCCTCATTATCTGTGGTATCCCCATTCTAAACCCTCAGTTTTTCAGATCAATCTATCATACTATCTTTGATGTTCCTTTTGATTTTAACAGAATTTTCTTAATAGTTTCAGAATCTATATAAGGTATTGAAGAGATCCCCTTATCCAGCAAGTATTTAGTTAATGCTTGAGCAAACTCACTACTTATATAACCATCAGGCTCTCCTCTATAATAGCCTAGACTCTTCAAATAACTCTGTAACTCCCTTACATCTCTAGCTGGAAGAGCCACTATATCCCTAGATCCTGGCCTTAATAATCTTGTGGAATCGTATAGACGAAAAATCCTTACCAACTCTATCACGGGTTCTGGATGATCATCCACTCTGAGATCAACATATCTATCCCCATACCCCATGAAGCCACCACTCTCCCTAACTACAAGTATAGCCGCGCTCTGTTTACCCCGTCTGTCACCCCCTGCCCTATCTCCCGCCTGGAGTGCTGCTAATAACTTATCCACGAGCTCTCCTTCAGTTTCCTCAAAAGCATTTAACATAGAATCTAGAACCTCCTCACCTTTTAATATATTTCCTAATACTACTACGTTCCTCCCAAACTTATGGCCTTTCCAATCTATACAATTTTTGCCTGTAAAAGCAGCAGCCCTTCCTTTGGCATCGATAATGCCCACCTGTCTAGCCTCTCTATAAGGATCGTCTCTTAGTAGCTCCTCAACGACTGTCCCAGGATCCATACCCTTAGCCAGCAGATCTAGACCTCTTGGTCCAAACATATAGTTAGCATAGGCTTGGGTCGCTATGGCACCTACACCAGCCTTAGCGTGAGGAACCACCGCTCCGACAGCTAAAAACTTACTAGCAACAGCGATCCCGAGATCTCCTGTCAAAGGATCAAAACCTATTATTGTGTAAGTCATTGTGGAACCCCCTATGTAGACCCACTAATCTTAGGTCTTCTAAACACTAAGCTTATTATAAGTGCTATTAATCCAGCCATGAGTATGGATATTAGAACAACTAGCCACGTCTCCTGGTTAGATAATATAGCAGAAATCCTTGCAGCTTCCTGAATAGCCATATTGGAATATGCCGCCGCTGCTACATAGTCACCCCTGCCTAGGGATTCCCTAGACATTTTGACTAAGGATTCTAAGTAAGAAGTGTCGGGTCTTAATGGCCTACCCTTAGCAGCGCCTATGATCGTATCCACATACCTCAGGGTGAGCTCTATATAGCCTTTAGCAGCCTGATCCAGAGCTGTAATAGCGATCGAAAGATTCCCTATAGCATCACTTATATATATAGAAGCTCTTAGAGATCCTGCTACTAGCTCGCCATACGCTAGGGTAAGTGATCTCTCAGCGTTCCTTAAGTAATAGTCGACTTCTGAGGACACTATACCTAAGGATCTGAGGATCTCTTCTCTACCTTTTACATAAAAATAATAACTACTTGCATTAAAATAGGTATTCCAGATACTAGATATATTATTTCTATATATAACATCGCTCCGGACTAGAGATAATAGATTTGATAAAACCAGGTCAACCCTTCCTTGAACATCACTTATACGTAGAAGGGCTTTAACAAAAGATCCTTCTTGATAGAGCTTATTAATTTCCTTAGAAATTATTTCAAGCTCTCTTATATTTGCTGATAGATTCCCAGTATTATATCCTTGGGACTCTAAGACCTTCAGGAGAATCTTGATCATAGATATATTGCCGTTAAGATCAGCTAGACTGTTTCTTACCTTTGAGGCTAAGTCTATATCCTCTATAACTCTTTTCATAACTTTATCGAGTATGTTTTGAGCCTCTCGATATAGACTTATACCTCTATCAACATCTTCCAAAGTTTTAATTGATATGTCAGCCTCGTCAATTAATTTGACGGCTTGGGCAAGATCACTAATATATGCTGTATTATTTATACCAGCTATACCGACTATGCTCTCCATTATAAGCTTCCTCATTAATGTTGCCTCCCTCAACTCCATCACAGGTGTATGATCTATAATATTTATAGTTAAGACCTTAGTAGAATTAAGGCCTAGAGGATTAACAGCTACTACCTTTAGGATTGCTGGTCCCAGACCTGCTGAAGAAGGCACTGGGATCCTTACGTCAAAGACTTTAGCGTCCAATAGAAAAACCAGGTCTTTCTTTAATGTTAATCCATCAGAAAACATAAGCTCCGCGAAAACTCTAAGCTTCTCAGGCGGAAAGGCAGGATCCGTAATATTAGCTAGCACGCTTAGCGTTTGCAAGCCTCTATATAGAACTTCTCTATTGATCAATAGTTCATTTATACTGGGTCCTGCAGCACTTTCCCCCGAAGAGTCTGCCGATACTACGAAAGCTAAAAATAGAATAGGGATAATTAAATAAGCTAGTAGAAGGGATTCATATTTACTAAACTTACCAAAACAAAGTAATAACGTACTTTTTACGATATCCATAATAGTTCACCAGATAGAAATTCGTTGAAAATCCTTATAAATTTGTCTAAGTCTACGTCTTAATATAACCCAAACAAATCAGTTCGAAAATTACCTAAACTATCTGGCCTCAATAGTCGCTCTTTCTAGGATCTTCGATATCTTCTATAGCTATTTATTATTTTCCATAGCCCGTATGATGGCTAATTAAAAATTAGAATAATGAGATTCTTGAAGAGATAATTTTTGAAAGCGAGTAAAAGTATGCGTAAACAAGATCATCATCTCCATATCCTCTTAATTGTTATCTATGTAATAGTTTTCAGACGCTCGATCCTCGATCACTTTTCTCTATATCGAGGCTTCATCATCCTCGGTCGGCGGATATCCGCCTCCTCACCGATCGGGTCCCCGAAAAGGGCCTCATCCCATGTATTTCTACCATATTGTGTTTATATAGCTTTCCTGGGTTAACTGCCGTGGTGGCTTTGTTTGCTGGTTATATCGATGAGGGAAATTGATAGGAGGATCCTTATGATAACTTCTGAGATGAGTAAGAGGGGTCTCGATGCTCTCTACTTAGTTTCTACTGCTAATATAGCCTATACAACTAACTTCTTTCACATACCGACTGAGAGGCCTATTGCTGCCTTGATACTCTCGAGTGGTGAGAAGATCCTCTTTGTTCCGAGGCTTGAGTATGAGCATGCTCGGAGATACTCTTATGCTGACCAGATCTATAGTTATGACGAGTACCCGGATGAGAAGCATCCCATGCTGGTTATAGCTGATTATATGAAGAAGCTGGGTCTTGAGGGTAAGAGGATAGGGTTTGATGTGGATGGCTATGGGCATTTATTTGGCTATAGAGGGCCAAGGCTCAGCGAGGTCCTGAAGGCTAGCTATAGCTATGAGAGAGATCTTATAGAGAATATGAGGCTCGTAAAGTCTGAGGAGGAGCTGAGGCTCCTTAGAGAGAGTGCTAAGTGGGCTGCGCTAGCCCATAGACTGCTTCAGGAGTATACGAGCCCGGGGCTCTATGAGGATGAGATCTCTATGAGGGCTAGCATGGAGGCTACCCTGGCCATGGCGAGATCCATAGGGAAGATCTACAGACCGGCAGGCTGGAGCGCAGGGGCTAGAGCAGGATTCAGGGGACAGGTTGGGAAGCATTCATACTACCCACACTCACTAACAATACACGCTATAGTTAAGAAAGGCGATGTCCTTGTCACAGGGGCGACTGCCCTTATAAGCGGCTATGGTGCTGAGCTCGAAAGAACAATGATCGTTGGAGAGCCCACAAGGGATCAGGAGAAGTTCTTCAAACTAATGATGGAAGCAAGAAGAATCGCTCTGGACAGCATAAAGGCAGGGGTTAAGTGTAGTGATGTAGATAGGAATGTTAGGAAATTCTACAAAGAGAAAGACCTCGTGAGATACTGGAGACACCACACAGGACACGGCATAGGACTTGAATACCACGAGGCACCATTCTTTGACATAGGGGATAACAGAGTTCTAGAAGAAGGGATGGTAATGACAGTAGAGCCCGGGATCTATGTGGAGGGGCTAGGAGGATTCAGACACTCAGACACAGTAGTAGTTACGAAAGACGGATACGAATTCATAACACACTATCCAGAGGAGCTAGAGGATCTAATAATACCTTAATAAAATATACATAAAATTAGCTATAACTAAACTTCTGTCCCCAGAAAGGAGGAGAGAATTCTGCAGGATCACTGCCAAGGCGGATCCGTGTTCTTAATATCTTTAAGTACCTATGAAAAAGGAAAGCCTAAGACTGGTCATGTTCCCCACACCAAGCTCTCTTAGATTGAAGGATCTAGATTCCTAGCTGGTGAGCTGTATAGAAGAGGTGTTAGGAAGCTATACATAGGCTATCCAATAATGCTTTCACAGGATAATGGCAACGAATATAACACTAACATATGGTGGTTCAGGAAGATAGTTCTGTGGATAGCGGATATATTCATGGAGTATGGCATAGACGTGGAGATAGTCCCTGAGGACTACCTAGCCAGAGATGCTCAATATGTGGGGCGAAACACAAGGAGGGAAGGGTATATAGAGGGCTGTATATACGAGAAGACTGGGAGGAAGATCAATGCAGATATTAATGTAGCGCTAAACATAGCGAGAAAGCTAGGATATAGGATAAGGATGCTAGGAAGATAGAGAGCCACCATGTAACACATAATGGAGTAAGACCATTAATCCCTCTCCAGGGGGCTAGCACCCAAGACCCCAGCATAGAAACCCCGCCCCTTTAGGGCGGAGAGGGTGTCATAACGTTCTTTGCCTTATAGAGATCAGTGGCTGAGATTTTTGGTTGTTAATACTATGAGCTCCCCGGGGCATAAGCGTTTCTTTTCTTAATTTAAACTTATATGTATCTGGACTAAGATAGATATGCTGTGGATGGCAGTGTGGTTTTAGGCTCGACTGAGAAATATAAAGAATATATCAGTGAGAGCTAGAGGAGATTAATATACAGTGAAATGATAGAAATGATATATAGCTTCCCTACTATATAGGCTAATGGTGAGAATATTGAAGCTTCAATACGTAGGGGCATTTGAAGTCAGATCTCCGAGGGAGAGGGTATATATGTTCCTTACATCGCCGGAAAAAGTTGCAAAGGCCTTTCCAGGGGTGGAGAAACTCGAAGTATTGGATGAAAATAGCTTCTCAGTAAGGGCTACTATGGGTATAGGGCATCTAAGGGGGAGCATGAACTTCAAGCTAAGATTCGAGGAGAAGAAGCCCCATGAATATGCGAAGGTGGTTGGGAGAGGAACAGGTCTCCAGAGCACGGCCGATATATCCTTGTCATTTAATCTAGAGGATATGGAGGGAGATATTACTCGGGTTAGGTGGAGCTTTGAAGGAAACGTGGGGGGATTGGTTGGATCTATTGGTGGAAGAATACTGGATGATGTAGCGAAGAAGCTGGTGGACGAGGTTATATCGAACATAAAGAAGGCTCTCGAGCAACTTTCAATTCTATAGTAGATCATCCCTTCACCTTCACCTCAGATGATATTCCCCTTGCCTCCCTTTCAATTCTATAGTAGATCATCTGGGAGCTGCCCAATACCTGCCAAAATAGATTTCAGAAAGTCAGCTTTCAATTCTATAGTAGATCATCGTTCAATATTTATTCCTTTTCCTGAGACTGTATTTTATCTTTCAATTCTATAGTAGATCATCTGCAACAATAATTTCGTTATGTGTGTAAAAGAGATCCTATACTGCTTTCAATTCTATAGTAGATCATCATGTCGAGAGAGAGATGCCATTGAACGAAGTGATTATTAGACTTTCAATTCTATAGTAGATCATCGGAAAACCATCCTCAAATCAGGATAGTGGTTCTACAACTAGCGAGCTTTCAATTCTATAGTAGATCATCTGATAGTTTTATTCGTTAAAACAGCATAGTAGAAGCCCTTTCAATTCTATAGTAGATCATCCTCAAGTACTATAGTCCTACCGAATGGATTCACATTCACCTTTCAATTCTATAGTAGATCATCTTCACCCTCTTCTTGTCTTTGCTGTATCTGTTTAGCATCCTCCTTTCAATTCTATAGTAGATCATCCGTATCAACAGCAACAATATCAATAAGAGCATGCTATATAGCCTTTCAATTCTATAGTAGATCATCAACACCTTGTTTCGGTATTCATATCGGGCATACATGTGCCGCCACTTTCAATTCTATAGTAGATCATCATGAAATGAATGGTGTTTTTCTCAGCAGGATGGTCTCTGTATCTTTCAATTCTATAGTAGATCATCAAAGGCTGGAGGCATTATGATGTTGAGGGCTACGACATCCTCTTTCAATTCTATAGTAGATCATCTCGGGGTCTCCAGGATCAGCGGTATGAGCCTCTTAGCAGCCTCGACTTTCAATTCTATAGTAGATCATCAGCAAAACCTTTATAAGCATCAAAGCGATCCCTGATCATCTTTCAATTCTATAGTAGATCATCCTAATAACATGGGCGATCATAGACTTTTACAGCTCTATAGACTTTCAATTCTATAGTAGATCATCTAGCGCTACTGCTGTAGCAGCAACTGCAAATAATGTATAGTACTTTCAATTCTATAGTAGATCATCCTGGAGATATGAGCTCTGCAGCTCGGGCGGCACATTCACCTCTTTCAATTCTATAGTAGATCATCTTTTACAACACACCATCCAAATGATCCTCAACGCTTTTGCTTTCAATTCTATAGTAGATCATCATATTCCTGGGCTCTGCCCCTCTGTGTCTATACCGGTTTCTCTTTCAATTCTATAGTAGATCATCAAACTGTTTTTTGCAAATATATGGGTATTACTCTGATCGCTTTCAATTCTATAGTAGATCATCCGAAAAAACATAAATCAGCATAGGCATTTTGATGGGGGCTCTTTCAATTCTATAGTAGATCATCACGATGCCTACAACATTGGAAACCTCGCCAATCTTCACTTTCAATTCTATAGTAGATCATCCTCATTGATCAGGGTAAGGCTGTGAGGGTAAAAGTGATCACTTTCAATTCTATAGTAGATCATCTGAGAGATGCAGCGGTTTAGATGACAACGAATGTTATCAACTTTCAATTCTATAGTAGATCATCCTAGGTTTACCCTTGGTGTTCTCTGATATGCCACGATCTCTTTCTTTCAATTCTATAGTAGATCATCATAGGCTCTCTCATATGATCTTAGCTTTGATAATACTCTTCCTTTCAATTCTATAGTAGATCATCTAACGAAATAATCGAGATCGCTCTAGAAAGGGTTGATACTCCTTTCAATTCTATAGTAGATCATCATATTTACCACCACTCGCCTTCAATATATTCCTCATCGCTTTCAATTCTATAGTAGATCATCGCAGAAGAAAGACCGTGGACAGGCACAGAGGGAGGAACATCCTTTCAATTCTATAGTAGATCATCGAGTTCAACGGAAACATATACTTAAAGGAAAAGATAATACTTACTTTCAATTCTATAGTAGATCATCTCGAGATCCTGGTTCGCCTTTGCATCGGCAAGGAGATTCACTTTCAATTCTATAGTAGATCATCCGCCGTTTATAGAGTTCACGATGCCTATCCCTATATCCCAACTCTTTCAATTCTATAGTAGATCATCCGCCTCCGCAGGATGATAGTGGAGAAAACGAAGAATATGACTTTCAATTCTATAGTAGATCATCTTGAAGAGATAGAGAAAAGCGAAGGGGTCAGAGCACCAACAAGCCCTTTCAATTCTATAGTAGATCATCCGGGGCTTGTCATGGGGTTGGGCGTGGTTACCAACTGCCTCGTCTTTCAATTCTATAGTAGATCATCCTGTTCTACCAGCCCTACGCTACTGTTTTCAGCGCGCTTACTTTCAATTCTATAGTAGATCATCCCGATCCGTGCTGCTTTTTTGTTTGTTCAGTTCTATAGTAGATCATTTGGGGGCTTTGTCTCTTTTTGCCAGGCCCCCATATATCTTTATGGTTTTCTGGGTATTTAAGCTTTGATCTTCGTATTGATCCTTGTGGTTGATGGGCGGTATGCTTATATATCTCAAAGTTTTTTGATCATGTCTATCCCGGGATCTTCTGGGATGATCTCTCGGGATCTTTTTACACGTGGATCTATTTTTGATCTTTGATCATATGATCTTTTTGATCTCCTCGGATCTTTTTCTCTACTCTTTCCCGGTTGATTCTGGGATGATCTCTGCTTTTGTTTTTGATCTCCTTGATACCATGATCCATGGTTTTGTTGGTTAGATACTGTTTATTTTTCTTTTCCCCGTAGCTATATAATGGTTTTTCGTTCTCTTATTTGATTTTCTATTGTTTATTCACTCTTACCAGTGCTCTTGCCATTTGTGGGCTACCCCTCTAGCTATTGCCTCTATGAAGCGGTCTTGGTAGCCCTGCTGGGCTTTGCATTGAAGATCTCTATCCTGTTTCCTGCTTTGCTTCCTTGCTGGCAGGCCTTTTAGTAAGAGGTGCTTGCGGATATTGGTGTAAGTACATAGCTGTCCATGCCCCTCATATGTTTGGGTGATTGGGGGTGTTTTTCTAGGGATCTTCCGGGGATCTCTTGATCTCCTGAGGATCTTCTTTACATCTCCCAGAAAGATCTGGGAGATCTTCCTTGAATCTTTCAGGAAAATAATAGAAGGTAAAACCTAACAGCTAGAATGAGGGGCTGCATCCTTTTCCACGATATTAGAATGCTCTATATATGTTTATATTATTAATTAATGGTTGGAGTGGAGGTTTAGGGGCGAACGAGGTCTAGGAATAATGGCTAGGAAGAAGAAAAGCGAAAAGAAGTGGGTATGAGTTGTCAAGTCAGGCGATAGGATTGTTGTTAGTAGGACTGCTATTATACCCTCAAAGCAATTATCTAGGAGAGAATTCAGGGCCCTAGAAGAGATCTTGAATATATATACTAGGATGCTTGAAAATGTGCTTCCCCACGTAATTAGAAAAACCATCGGGAATCACTGCATTCTGAGGAACGAGAAGTACCAAGGGCTAAGGAATATGTACCCCAATATCCCATCCCATTACATACATAGGTTTGTCAGAATGCAACTGAAAGGATTTCCTCTCCAAGGAGGAACAAGGCTAGACAATATGATGAAGAGATCTTCAATATGATCGTTAAGTATCCAGGTCTGGGGAAAAGGATCTGAAAAATAAGAAACTTATGAGACTTCTATGGGAGAAATCTTGGGAGATTGCTTGGGATCAGGCCGATCTAGAGATGAGCAATGGAATACCAGTACTGAGGATCAATAGTGTTAGCCTATGGCTAGCCGATGACCATATGTGGAAACCAATAAACCCTACAAAGATCAATATCGATGGTGTTGAGAACACATTTTCACAAGCTTTGCTATCAATACCAATAGGGGCTGGGTGCACCTCGATCTAGAGCCTTCTAAGGAGTTCTACAAGCTACTGGCTAGAGGCTTTAAGCCGACATCCCACGCAAAGATTAAGCCTGGTAGAAGGAATAGAAGGGTGATATTCCACCTATCCCTCGAGAAGGAGGTCGAGATCTACAAGCCTGTCGATGTTAATGAGAACTCTGTAGCAACCCTCTACGAGGTATTCGCAGTAATCCTCGAGACAGATCTTGCAGAAACAATACTGGGCTATAGCTATAGGAGGGAGAGTATTCAGAGGAGATATGGATCCGATAGTAGAGAGGCTAGGAAGGCTATGGAGAAGCTTAAGGAGGGGAAGAAGAGGGATTATAGGTGGAAGACAGCAAACATGATAGTGAGGGATGCAATGAGGATGAGAGGAGTGATAGTTATTGAGAGGATCTCCAGGGAAGATATAAGGGTTATGATCAGCAGGTATAGGAATAAGCAATTAAGGCACAGGATATATCAGAGTGCATTGAAGGGTGAGCTGAACGCGATAATAGATAAGGCTAGAGAGTACGGTGTGCCGGTATTGATGGTAGATCCTAGGAACACTTCGAAGATCTGCCCTATACACAAGGCAGTTATAGAGTATGGGGAGGATAGGATGGGTGTTTGTAGCAAAGGTAGTGAGAGGTGGCATAAGGAGGTAGTTGTCTTGATAAATATTTATCTTAAGGCCCTCGAAGCCCTTTATGAGGGCAATGCCCAGAAGGGCTTCGGGGTTCCTATCCTAGATGGGAGCCTGGTGCCGCTGGGCTTAAAAGCCACCTATGAGCCCATAGAGATCCCAAGATGCCTTTGGGGGGTGAAGATCCCTTGATGGTCACGGAGATGCCATAGAAACCCTGTGGATCAAGAGGCAAAGTAGCACCAAGCAAAAGAATATCAGCGACTTCAATGACCATCGGGGGCAAGGGTGGCTGGTTTTAAGATATTTATCTTTATTGCTTAACTATTATTGGTGATTGCTGTGGGTCTTTCGCTAGAGAGGATCAGGCCTCCTGGAGAGGGATCATTCATAGAGTATGTAGATGGAGGCTATAGGGTTCCTAGCAAGCCTATTATCGCCTATATAGAGGGTGATGGTATAGGCCCCGAGGTGGTGCACTCCGCTAGAAGGGTTCTTGGTGCTGCTGTCGAGAAGACGTACAGAGGATCCAGGAGGATCGTTTGGTGGGAGCTCTATGCCGGGTATAAGGCTGAGAAGATGTTTGGGACTCTGCTTCCCGAGGATACTCTGAGGGGTATGATGCTGGCTAAGGTCACGCTTAAAGGTCCTCTCGAGACCCCGATCGGGACTGGCCATAGATCTATAAATGTCGCCATAAGGCAGAAACTAGATCTATATTCCAATATAAGGCCCGTGAGGTATTTCAGAGGCGTTCCAGCCCCCAGTAAATATGCTGAGAAGATTAACCTCGTTATCTTTAGAGAGAATACCGAGGATGTATATGCGGGGATAGAGTGGCAGGCTGGCAGTAGAGAGGCTCTAAAGGTCATAGAATTTCTACACAGGGAATTCGGGATAGAGCTGACAAGCGATACGGGAATAGGTATAAAGCCTATAAGCGAGTACAGAACTAAGAGACACGTTAGGAAGGCTCTTAGATACGCGATCCAGCATGGGAGGAGGGTGGTTACCCTAATGCATAAGGGGAATATCATGAAATACACAGAAGGGGCATTCATGAACTGGGGCTATGAGGTAGCTCTGAAGGAATTCAGAGATCAAGTAGTCACTGAGAAAGAGGTTCTGGATCAATATGGCGGAAACCCACCCCCGGGGAAGATAGTGGTTAATGATAGGGTTGCTGATAACATGTTCCAGCAGATCATAACCAGGCCTTGGGACTACGATGTGATAGTAACGCCTAACCTCAATGGAGACTATCTAAGCGATGCAGCAAGCGCCCTAGTAGGTGGCATAGGTATAGCGCCTGGGCTCAACGCTGGGGACATGTTCGCATTCGCAGAGCCTGTGCATGGTACAGCACCTAAATATGCTGGAAAGAATGTGGCCAACCCATCAGCAACGATCCTCGCGGGGGCAATGCTGCTGGAGCACATAGGATGGACAGAGGCTTCAAACCTCATTTGGAGAGCTGTTGAGGAAACCATAGCTTCTGGGAAGATGACACAGGATCTTGCTAGGCACTACGAGAATCTAAAGCCCTTAACAACTACAGAGTTCGCGGAGGCTGTTATAGAGACTATTAAGAGGTTAGGATAGCCAGCTCTCTGAGGAGCTGCGATGCTGAGGAGCTGCGATGCCCAGCCTAGCCAGGATCTTTATCGCTTTTATCTTATATATAGCAACTATGATCATATTCCTCACGGCATTGCCAGCCATATTCACACAGAGCTATGTCTTAGCATATATAAGGCCATACCAGCTAATGGCCTTCGCAAATATATTGATAATCCTCACCTTCATAATAATATATCTACTGACCAGCATGAAGACCATGCTATACGCCACAGAACTAGCCCTAGCAGCCCTAATACCTATAAACTATTTAGATATATACACAAGAATCTCCCAAGGAGTAAATATCACGCTGCTACCCCTCTTCACAAGAATAAACGGCCCCTCAGGCCCATCCCTAGCCCTAGACCTCGGACAAGTAGCAGCCATAGCCCTAGCAATCCTACTCATAAGAAACACCACAAAGAATAAATGAGACAGAGGGAGCCTCCAACAAGCTTGGAAACCCTAGAAACACCCGCTTGTCCCCCGATGGTCATTAATTGCCGCTGGTTTTCTTTTGTTTAGGATTGCTGCGTTTCTCAACCAATAGGGATCGAACCCTGTGACAATAGGGCAAGCCTCGCCCTTTAGGGCGGGGAAGGTGTCATAGTAACGCTAGTAGAAAAAGTGAGGGAAAAGGTGGCAGAGTTCAAAGGTATTTGAAAAGGGTCTCGAGGGCTGAAGGTATCGAGCCTAAGGATTTGGATGTAGGGATCTACAATGCCTTCAGATCTAAGGAGTATCACTGGGAGCACGGGGTTTGGGTTTCATTGGGCTTGGTTTTTGCCAAGCCCTCTTCCCTTGGTTTCATCGCATTGGGCTGGGCTTTCATCGCCCCACCACATTATCTGCATCCACCCGCTCGGGGTGACCCCGACCCACAGCTCCTCCTTCATAGAGATCTCTGGTTCATTGCTGTGGGGAAACCCCCGCATCCTGGTTTTCTCCCAGTATCGAGGCTCCACATAGAAATATAACAACAACCCTTATAAACTTTTATGAAACCCAAAACAGTTTCTTGAGGCTTATCCTATGAGGTTGTTGAGGAGCTTGTGAAGAGCAACATAGCCTATAGATATGATGAGGACATATACTTTGGCACACCCAGCTTCATCCTGAGACCACAGATAAGGCTATACGAGGTTGCTGCCAAGCTAATAGCTGAAAACAGATCCATTAATATCTCTACTGACCTCCTCCCCTCCCTGAAGGGCGAGGCTTTCAGTTGTAAAGAGGATCTCAGAAGGATCCTAAGAGAGAAATAGAAAGATAGAGAAATATCAAACTATCGGTTCTTATAGTAGATCATCTAAACGTTTAAAATATCCGGAAAACAAAAAGTATACGGGGCCTGGCGAAAAAAGAGACAAAGCACCCAAATGATCTACTATAGAATTGAAAGTAGCTACTCGATCCTGTATCTCAATATCGCTATTGCTCCTCCAAATGTTTTCCTTATCCACTCGCCTTCTGGGAGGGAGCTGCTTATATAGTGGATCTCTGCTCCCCTGCTTTCAGCAAGCTTCTCAAGATCTTCTAGCCCTTCTAGATCCTCTAGGATCACTAGCTTCCTCACAGCCCCCATCTCAAGGGCGTTTTTGATCTCGTTTAGTCCATATAGAGCTAGTCCATCATCCCTCGCTAGGTGTAGCTTAAACTCCTCAACAGCATTTAGTGCTTCAACATATTTCTGCCCTTTTATTACGTTGGAGGCTTTCATAACTATTTCTCTCACTCCGGGCTCTCCTTGGTAGGAGATGTCATAAGGCTCCCCGATCAATAGCTGTTTAAGCCTATAGTCTAGATAATCCCCTTTTATAAAGTCTATCTTAGCATAGCCTGGACCCCCTATCAAAATGCCTTTCAACTTACCCTCGCTTAGAAGAGGTATGAAGTATCCTGAGGCCCTTTCCGCGACTTTCTTGAAGAATTCCTCAACCATCTGTTCTATAATTCTATCGAATCTTCTCTGGCTCTGCCCACCCTTTGAATGCTTACCCGGTATATAATCCTCTATCTCCTCCAGGATTACGAAGCCGCTTGGCTTTAGGAGCGCTATTGTTGCCTGATCCCTCTCCACCAATATGATCCCATATACCTCTGACTCCTCAACCATGGGCTCCAGAAACTCGACGTGGAACCACTTATCAGTTCTATAGTAGTAGAGGGGAACCGGGTCGGGGGGAGAGAATACGAATGACACTTCATCGCCTGTGTTGGGATCCACCCCAGCGAAGATCACAAGCCCCTTCTCAGGAATCTTAGGTATCTTGGATAACCTATCAATAGCCATTGATAGAGCAGCTTCAACAGCATCTCTGGTCCTCTTAAGCTTTATATTCTGGGCGATAGATAGCTCTCTCCTGAGAACCTCGAGCACATCTGCCACAGGTCTCCCGGGGGGTATGTATAGGCTTAGAAGTATTGTTGCACTCGCCTGCCACGTCTTGAGATACAATATTATCTGCTTAAGCTTCCTTCTATCCACTTCTAGCGAGCTAAATAGTGCTCCCCATACATTATCTAGGTATTGGGGTTTATAGAGATTTGCGGTGAATACTCCTAATAACTAAAAACCCCGCTCCTCTGGGTTGGGTGGGAGATCAAACAAGCCAACGGATCGAGGAATCATCGGATCTTACTAGCCTCTCTAAAGGCTCTTTAGAGCCCTCCTAAGGGCTGAAAGCCTCTCCCTACCCTCCCTCAGAGCATTATTCACTATATACACTATCGATCCTATCTCTGATCTAGATACAAGAACCCTATCAGAAACCTTTAGCGGTATATCAATCCATATCCCTGTAACCAGCTCCACAAGATAACCCCTCCTACTAGAGGCCAAGAGACCACTATGCTTAAAACCCGCCTCACGAGCCCTTCTAAGGAGTATCAAGGCATGCCTCGGAGTTCTAGCCATTATATGGAATATAGGTCCACTAGTTATGAGCCACAGCGTAGCAAGTACCGGGATCTCTAATAACGACACAACCTCCTTCTCCTCGATCTCAGAATGCTTTTTCAAGATAATGTGGGAATCTCTTCTTCTCCAGGGGGTTGGCGCATCTATAGCTACGATCCTACCTATGCACGAGCTAGTAGGATAGTAACCATCTATTCTAAATATATCCTCCAATATATCCCTAACCCCTGGATCCAGATAACCTATATACTGATCCCTGATCATCCTTTTATATGCTCTCTCCCTATCTAAGATCCACAGTGTAGGATCAATCCTGGGCATGAGTACCCAAATACAATAAATCCTCCAACTATATAGAATAATGATCTCTCCGGACTTGGGTAGTATCTCCAACACAGATACCCTAGATCCTTGTTGGTCCTTGTTTAAAATACCAGTATCAAGCTTTACAACTGAAAGCCTTGCCCTTCAGGGCGGGGATGAGGTCATGTAGCTTTCTAGAGTATTATCCTCTCTCTTTCAATATCTTTTCTATTTAGTCCGAATATCTCTGTTTTGATCCTGGTTCTGTCAAATAGTTCCACCTCATCTATATCAAGGGCTACTGCGGATGCTATTCTGCCTATGGCGTCTGCCTTCATTATTCCTGAGCCTGAGGTGCCGGCAGCGACCTCTATATTCCCTATCTTGAATATTACTGGCTGTCCATCTATTGGATTCATGTCGTAGTGGCCAGCCCACATGGAGGCTGGGGATGCTCCTGTGAATTGAGGTAGGTATTTCGATAGGATTGGGTATATGGAGTATTTATAGAAGTTCTCCTCAGGCTTCGGATCTTCTTCGAGTGCATAGGGTCTTCCGAGATCGTCTGAGAGCCCTACCCAGAAGCTCTCCTCTCTGATCTCAGGCTTTACATAGATCCTTCTGGGAAGTATTGTGAAGGGCATCACATAGAGATCGTTATAGCCTTTCATATGTAGGAGGGAGGAGAGATCGCTGGTACTAGCCCTTATAACAAAGATCTGCCTCTTCTTAGGATTAACAACAGGATCTATACCTATAGGCTCCAAAAGCCTTCTAGTCCAGGCTCCAGCTGCAACAACTATATTCTTAGCCTCTATATAGCCAGAATCTGTTTCAACACCCTTAGCCTCTATATCCTGCCACGCAAAAGGCTCCCCAGGTATTTCCAGAGGCCTTCTAGGACCCAATACTATCCTTCTAACATGGGTATTGTATATAACCTCGCCTCCAAGGGATCTGTATGAGGCTTCATAGAACTTAGCAAGGGAATCTGGATCCAGGGTGCCGGCCCTAGGAACATATATACCAGCATCTATATCTGGTATCCCCATGGCTCTGGCCTCATCATCATGCGAAACATCTATATTAAAGCCCTGTCTCCTCAGCTCCTCCCGCTCCACTACCCTATAGCTACCTCCTAGCTTCTCAGCAGCATCTAGAGCTGGTCTCATCCTCTCTAGCTCCTCAACATCGACCAGGAATAGATATCCCAGGTACCTGATCCCGAGATCCCAGCCCAAGGATCTCTCAACATGCTCATAGAACTCGACAGAGCTCTTAGTGATCATTACATTGACTCTAGAGCTGAAGAAAACTCTAAACATAGCAGCAGATCTAGAAGTATCTCCCATACCCGGACCCGGATTCTTATCAACCACAACAACCCTAGATTTGGGGCTGCTTTTCTTTATATAGTAAGCTGTAGAGAGACCAACAACACCCGCACCTATGACTAGGTAATCTATCTCCGGCGATTTCCTCCCCCACACAATATTAGTCTAAGACATTCTTAAACATAGCCTAAAGAAAAGGCCTTGCTCTTCCCCAGAGGATTAATCCTAATCTACCTTTATTCATCAGCTCAGCGACTTTTCCAACCATGTAATCTACTATATTCTATTGAGGATCGCTAGCAACCATAGATCCTGTCCTCTCCTCAGAGATCTATGTCCTTATAGCTATTAAAGTTTGAGACTGACAAGGTATGGAATAAAGTTTTCTCCTTATTGTTTTATCTTAAGGTCTAGGAGCGGTAGTTTTTTAAATGCCAGCAAAGATACCAGGACTCTCGAAAGTGCTGAGAGTGTAAATGTTATCTCGCTTCCATATGGTATCGATGAAGAGATTATTGATCCCATTATTGATGCTGAGGACGCACCCATATTGGTTGAAAACACTATTATAGAAAGGGCTATCGGTCTCACATCTCTAGGGAATAGGTAGAGATTATAGAGACCTGTTAATAGATCCCATGATGACCACCACACAGAAGAATATATCTCTAGCAAGATCTGGGAGGCGAGGCTCCTCGCTACCATAAAGAGGATCGGGATAGGCGATATCATCACCAGAGTTGTGGTGAATATTATCCTGGTCCCATATCTATCTACTATAAAGGGCCATATACCAAGGATCAGGGCCTTCACAAGATAGACCGTCGCCATTTTGCTAGTTATCCATACCTCGTCCCCTCCTATGCTGTATATTAGGTAGTAATTCCATATAGATGCTGGGAAATTTACTGCTACTGTATATAGCAGTATAATTAATATATATTCCTTCACACCGCGGGATCTAGCCATGTCTCTGTAAATGCTAACAAGATTCATGAGCCCCGCACTACCCACAAGTTTCAGAGCCACAACAACCCCGGGATCATCCCTAATCATCCTCAGAAATATCGTTGAGATTATCGCTGCTACAAGGGACAGGATATAGAGAACCCAGTATGCATCTCTACTTCCACCCCCTAGATATAGGAACACCACTATCGAGGCTGCTAAGGAGATTAGCGATGCCATGTTGTTAAGAGAGTTAAGCCTTCCAAAGAATTTCGGGGCCCTGTCCCTAGTAACGATATCGGCACCGACATCCCCCGCAGCTATTCCAGCTATTGCGCCGGACATCTGTGAAACGGCTACTGCGGAGTAGAAGGTCAATAGCTTAGCGCTGTAGCTGGGCACCAGATCTGCAAATATTATAGATGCCCAGCCGATCCTGTTGATCGCTTCAAAGAATAGCCACAACTTCTTCCTAAAATACCTATACCTAAGAATAATAGAAGTACCTATGATAGCACCGAAACCAACGAAGCTGAGCTGGACAGCAGTCAGCACACCTAGAAGAGCAATATCCATGCCTAAGATCCTTATTCCCAGCGGCTGAACCAAAGATGTGGATAGAGATATGGAGAAGTTATAGGTGGGAGACTCGAACATCCACATTTTAAGGCTATATTCTCTATTGAAGTAACCTCTATTATTATCCATACTCATATACCACTCACCATACAGACGATGCAGACGAACCAGGGCCTATAAGGCCTCAGCTATAACATCCCGCACAATATTATAAGAGAAGTAGGAACCTATATATCTACCATACGATGAGCAAGATAAATAGTTTTCGAGGGCTCGGCACCCTGCCACAGATCATAATAGAATTGCATTGTATATATTTATTAGGAGGTAATTCGATAACTCTTTGGTGATGTTTCAATGACCAGCAATGTTAGTAGAAGAACAGCTCTCAAGCTAATAGGTGTAGGGGCTGGGGGCCTCATTATAGGGGTTGCAGCTGCATCAATGATCCTTCCAGGAGGACAAGGGAGAATTACAACCACAGTAACCGTCACAGAGACTAAGGGAGTAACAGTTACTCCCACCCAAGCAACCACCCCTCCAGGGGCTGTTCAGCAGCAAGGTATCACGGTTTGGGGACAGGGACCTGAGTCTGAGTCGCACTACAGGTTTGACAATATAGTGACAGCGGGCAACAGGGTCTCTAAGATAGTGAGCCTAGCCGGTGGGAGAGCAGAGATAAGGATAGGTGGTGAGTATTCCACAGCTGCGTGGTCGGACTATAGAACTAAGCTTCAGAATGCCCTCAGCGCAGGTGCAGCCCCAGATATATTCATAGAGGCCCACCATGCTGTTGCTCCTCTCTCTGAGGCTGGCTGGATCCTTGCGCTTGATGATTTCGTGAAGCAGTACTGGGACTGGGGATATAATGACTTCATAGACGGTCTGTGGAGTTCTGTTAGATATAAAGGTAAGATATATGCTATACCTCAGGACACCGAGGCCAGGCCTATATACTATAGAAAGGATCTGCTTAAGAAGCTTGGATGGAGCGATACAGAGATAGAGGAGATGCCAAACAGGATCTTAAAGGGCGACTTCACATTCCAAGATATGTTAGAAACCGCTGCAGAAGCTGTGAGTAAAGGTGTTGTTCAACCTGGTTATGGAATATGGCATAGACCTAATGCCGGTCCTGACTGGCCGATTCCCTATCTAGCATTTGGAGGCACTCTCTATGATGAGGGGAAGAACGTTCTCGTAGCTGATATGAAGATCTGGTATAGAGTCTTCGAGTGGTTCTACCAAGCTTCTATGAGACAGAAGAAAGTGATCTGGGATAAATTAATAGGCCTTGATTTCAACAGAGATGTGCACCCCACAGTAGTAGCTGGCAAGGTTCTCTTCTGGTGGGGAGGCACATGGCATAAAGGGCAATGGATAGGCTCGTTCGGCCTAAAGGAGGAGGATTTCTGGAAATACTATGGGTTTGCCCTCTACCCACCTGGATCTAGAGGTGGAAATCCTGTAACACTCTCACAGCCCTTGGCCTACTTCATATACTCAAGATCGAGAAATCCGGAGCTAGCCTTCCTCCTAGTGACACTAGCATCTGATACATATCTCAACTCTCTACACGCTGTTGAGAGCGCCCATCTAGCAATAAGATACTCGCAGCTATCCCACCCAATATATGCAAAGGACAGATTCCTAAAGGAGACCGGCTATATGGTTGCATATGCAAAGTACCAGCCTAACCACCCGAAGTGGGGCACCTACTCACAGCTGATCTTCGAAACTATAAGGGGGATAGAGGGAGGGGCGTTAGATCCCGATCGAGCGCTTAACACCTTCTCCACAAGCCTTCAAAGACAACTGGGCGAGAGCGTTGTGATCAGGGAGTAGCAGATGATATAAATAGGGCTCTTTTTATATAGCGATTGGGTGAGTCTTTGCCGCCCCTTAGAGACATACCATTTATACTGCTATTCATCGGCATCTCCACAGCTATTGTTCTACTATTTTTGCTGATCCCGGCGGTTCTCACGATCTTTATTTCGACTACCAATATGGATTATAGCTTGAAGTGGCAATTCATAGGTCTTAGAAACTATCAGGCCCTCCTAACAGATCCACTCACAATTAGATTCCTCACAAACACCGCGATCTTCACAGCAGGGGTTTTAAGCTTTAACGTCCTCGTAGGTCTGTTTCTAGCAATACTCTCTACCCATGTTAGTGAGCTCCTGGGCTATACTTTGAGAGCTGTGTATCTTCTTCCACGTGTAACACCCTCAGTTGTTCTGGCATTTACGATGCTCTGGATCTTCTCACCCACAGAGAGTGGGGTTCTAAACTCCCTTCTAAGATATATAGGTATCATAAAGAACCCTGTAGCATGGACCACAGATTTCCCATGGCAGTTCCTCTTTCTAATTAATGGTCTTGTAGGATGTAGCCTGGGAATGCTGATCTTTACATCAGCTATAAAGTCCATACCCCCTGATTATATAGTTGCCGCGAGGGTTGATGGCGCCTCAACCTTAAGGATCATTGCTGGGATAATAGTTCCTATGATAAGAAATCATATAGGCTTTGTCATAGCCTATCAGACCCTATCCCTCATAGCCTCCTTCGAATATATATTACTCACATTAGATGGGGGCCCTGGCTACTATACAACCGAGGTCTGGGCTCTTGCAGCTTATCACAGGGCCTTCTCCCAGTATTTCATAGCAGCTGACTACGGCTATGCTGCTGCAATGGTAGTGATTTTGATGCTTGCTGCTGCAATTCTCACCATAACCTACTGGAAGATCTTTAGGTTAGGATCGGGGATAACAGAGCCTAAACTGGAGGTCTGAGAAATGAGCCTAGGGAGGATCCTGATCAATTTACTAGCCATGATCCTTATACTCCTTGGCCTCTCCCCATATGCCCTCATCATGCTTCTAGCCTTCAGCGAAAAACCAACATCTATACAGGGTTTCACAATCGATAACTTTGCCTTCATAGCAACCGGGAAGCTCCTCCAAGATCCCAGGTACTCCCATATATATCCAAATATACATGCAGCCCTAGTAAACACCCTATTTCTCGCACTAGGTGTCTCCTTCTTGGTTACGCTCCTATCTTCCATGACAGGATACGCTCTCTCAAGATACCCTGTGCCCGGTAGAAGAGCAATTCTAGCAACGGTTTTAGCCCTACACGGCATCCCTGTAATAATTCTCTTGATAGGGCTATACTTTGTACTACGATTTATCGGCCTATTCAACACCCTTATAGGGGTCATACTAGCTAAAGTAGTTCTTGACCTCCCTCTCGGAATATGGATTATGAAGAACTTTTATGACAACCTACCGTGGGATATCGAGATTGCAAGTATAGTTGATGGGGCTGGTAGATTCACGACATGGCTTAGGATCATGTTGCCCTTAGCAAAGCCGGGCATAGCTGCTCTAGCAGTTCTCGAGTTCATATCTGGTTGGGGTGAGTTTATCCTAGTATATACCCTAGTAACGAGTAATACCAACTGGACCCTTTCCATGGTTATAAGGGGGCTAATTGGTGAGATGGGGTCTGTTAATTTGAACCTCTTAGCAGCCCTCTCGATCTTCTACTTAATCCCGGTTCTAATATTCTTCATAGCTACGCAAAAATATCTCCTTAGAATCGCCTTTGGAGGTGTGAGGGGATAAGGAGATGGTTGAGATAGTTCTTGAAAAACTTACCAAGATCTTCGGTAAGAATGTGATAGCCGTGAGAGATCTAGACCTAGTTATAAAGGATAAGGAGTTCATGGTTCTATTAGGCCCTTCGGGGTGTGGAAAAACAACCACACTCTACATGATAGCTGGGATCTATAAACCTACGAGGGGCAACATATACTTCGACTCCAAGCTTATGAATGATGTTGAACCCAAGGATAGGAATATAGGTATGGTGTTTCAGAGCTATGCTCTCTATCCCCATATGAGTGTCTTTGATAACATCGCCTATCCACTGAAAATCAAGAAGCTGCCGAAGCAGGAGATCGTGAAGAGGGTGCGGGATGTGGCTGAGATGCTGAAAATTGATCATCTATTAGATAGGAAACCATCACAGCTATCAGGAGGACAGCAGCAGAGAGTAGCCCTCGCAAGGGCTATAGCCAAGCACCCAGACGTATTTCTTATGGACGAGCCTCTCTCAAATCTAGATGCAAAGATAAGGGTTGAGATAAGGGCGGAACTCAAGAATCTTCAGAAGAGGCTTGGGATAACCACTATCTACGTAACACATGACCAGGCAGAGGCTATGAGCCTCGCCGATAGGGTTGCTATCATGAACTCAGGCTCTCTAGAACAGGTGGCTACCCCTGAAGAGCTCTATTCAAAGCCCGCCAGCCTGTTTGTGGCCTCATTTATAGGGAGCGTACCTGCTAACATAATTAGGGTCGAGGTTGGTGAGGATTATAAGGCTTTTCTCAGAGATAGAGAGGTTGCGATTCCTAGGGAGCTGATAGAGGCTATAAGGGTCTCGGGCTCTAAGATTCCAGGAATATTCTATATAATGGTTAGACCTGAAGATGTCTCTCTATATAGTCCAGGAGAATCAGATCTTGTGGGGGAGGTATTCTCGATAGAATATCTAGGAAAAGATCTTGTGTATCATATAAAGATCCATGAAGATCTTACGATAAGAGCCTACACATCAAGAGAGAATCTACTCAATAGCTCCAAAGTCGGGGTGAAGATCAACTGGAAGAAGGCAAAGATCTACAGAGAAGATGGGAAGCTAATAGTCTAAAGGGATCGAGAAAAGTAATCGAGACCCTACATACCAGAGGAGCTCCCCTGATAATAGCTCATAGAGGCTTCACAGGGATTGGAGAAAACAACCTAAGATCATTTATAGTGGCTCTAGATAGAGGAGTAGACATGATTGAGGTGGATGTGAGGATCTCGGGAGACGGGGTTCTCGTGGCACACCACGATCCTGAGATCGGGGATTTAAAGATCTCTGAGGCTACTGTGGAAGAGCTTAGGAGGGTCGGGATAGAAGATCTTGAGTATATAGTAGGAGCTCTAGGAGGTGAGGCGCTATATATGATAGATATAAAGATCCCCGATGTCATAGGGGAACTTAGAAGAATAATCCTGAAGTACGGACTACAGGAAAGAGCGATTTTGGCCGGGGATCCAGAGGCTGTGAAGGCCTTAGGAGACGAGCTTAACATACTCATGGCACCTAGCTTCGGCCTCTGCAACTGGGGCTACTCACTGAAAAGGACGCTAGAGATGGGGGCCCAGATTCTTAATGAAAACAAAGTATGCTACGATCCTGAGGCTCATAGAGAGGCTCTAAATCACGGACTCTTGATCAGTGTGTGGACTGTAAACGATCCACACGAGATCGAGGACTTCGCTCTAAGGGGTGTGCATTTTCTAGTAACTGACAATATAGAAGAAGCGGTAAAAATAGTGAGAAGACTAAGAGAATTAACTAAACATGATCTTGGCTGGTGTATCAATGCCTAACACTCTTCTAATCATAATAGTAGTGAATTGATCTAGATTATCTATCTAACATCTTCTAATCTTACCCTTGCATAGGATTAGAGCCTAGAGGCATGTTGTCCGCATATTTTGTAACATCGAGTCGCTAAACAATGCTGCCTAGAGGATCATCAAATCGCCATAGAAGATGCATAGCCAACTACCCACGATCTCTCTCCTGTGACATCGCCGGATGTCGTATATTTAAGTATTCTTGCCTCCCTGTACCCCCAGATCTTGGCTAAATATATAAAGACCATGGTGGGTCCTGGACCACAGGCCGACACGTTGTTCTCTACTATATATCTGTAGAAGCCTTCTACATCCAGCTTTTTAACGTACTCAAGCGCCCCTAGATCCTTCTTA
>Ga0079998_112845_pt1 | contig 46693 bp, 40 predicted proteins | sample PerSpoBPS_BMetaG_FD_69201 | JGI IMG/M metagenome (GOLD analysis project Ga0079998, IMG submission 69201) | Thermal spring microbial communities from Yellowstone National Park, Wyoming, USA - Perpetual Spouter B (PS_B) MetaG (SPADES assembly)... | ecosystem: Environmental > Aquatic > Thermal...
GAACACGCGGGGTCCGACGGCGACATCTTCACCTACGACTTCAAACGCCTCAAGCTCGGCCCAGTGGTGGGAAAGAGGACCTGGGGCGGCACCGTGGGCATAGACACCCGCTACAAGCTGGCCGACGGCACCATAATAACCCAGCCCAAATACGCCTTCTGGGCCGACGACCTGGGGCCGGGCATAGAGGGACGCGGCGTGGAGCCCGACGCAGAGGTGGAGATAGCCCCACAAGACTACCGCGAAGGACACGACCCCCAGCTAAACAAAGCCATAGAGATGGTTAAGAATTTGACGAAGGAGGTATAACTAAAATGTTTTAAGATATGCCCCGCTTCAAATGCTACTCAGAGTTATGTAGATGCAAAAAATCGCGGAGCTCGATTCAGCCGACGCCGTAAGAGCCATTGCGCCTTTATACACAAGCCTTGACTTCATCCCGGCCAGTGCCGCACCTCAAGACGGCAAGAAGCCGAAATGTCCCACTACTGCAAGACAAGCCCTCCGGCCCCCACCTGCTTGCTACTGCCTCTACGCCCGTACGTAATCAGCGGCAAACGCGAAAAAGAAGCGCCGCCGCTAGACTGGCTGAACAGACTGACTTGCTCTATAGACATGGCCGGCCTATACGCCGCGGCCAGCCTCTCGATGATCTTCTCGCCCCCGCCACCAAAATCTTGTCGCCCAGCCTAAACACGTACATGTCGAAGCTGTACACACAGCCGCTGGGCACAATCCCCAACATGGAGATTGGAAACTCTTGTATAGGAGTAGAGACGCGATGCGCAGAAGAAGCTTGGGTAAGCGGTAAAGAAGTGGACCCCGTGAACAGACCAACTCCAGGGCGTTGCCGTATGCGAAGTCTACGCCTGTTTTGCTCTCTCCAGCGTCTCTTTGTCGTGTGGACGGTGACCTGTATCACCTGGTACATTGAGCGTCTTGGCGAATCTCTCACCACGTCGTCAGCCACAAGCTCGGTGTGAGACTTCACTCATTTAGAGTTGCCGCGGGAGCGGTGGATGGGCTCCGGCTCGCCCATGCGTCGTGCTCTATGTCTCGGAAAACACGTCGGGCTAAGTCTTGCCTTTCAGATATCTGCTTCTTATTTCGTGTATCACCTGCGGTATGTCTATGTCCATGGGGCAGACCTCTTTGCAGTTTCCCGCGTGGACGCACTTCAGCGCGTGGGGGCCCGCCGCCTCTATCCCCCTCGTCACGGCGGTCCACATGACGCCCATGGGGCCCGTGTAGGGGGGCTCGCCGAAATCCCTCCCCAACGCCCGGTATACCGGACAGTGGAGGTGGCACCGTCCGCATCTAATGCATAGAAGTGCCTCCCACAGCACCGGGTCTCTCGCTGCCGCCCTCCTCCCGTTGTCCACAAGCACCACGTGGTACTCCTTAGGCCCCTGGGCTGGCGACACCCTATGCATCTCGATGTCGGCCGTGGAGCTTGGGCCCGCAGAGACGTTGATATACGTGGGGGGATAGAGCCCGGCGTACGCCGCCTGGACGCTGGCGACGTAGAGGGCGTGTATCAACGTCGGCACTATCTTCTCCACGCCGTCGTACACTATGTGGACAGGCGGAAACGCAGACGTGAGGCGTATATTGGCCTCGTTCTCCACCAGCACCACGGCGCCCGTGTCGGCGGCCAAGGCGTTGGCGCCCGTAATGCCCACGTCGGCCTTCATGAACTTCTCCCGGAGGAACTCCCTAACCCTCTGCGCTATGGCCACAGGGTCGGGAGGCACCGCGATCCCCAGCTTCTCCCTGAGTAGCTCGGCGGCCCGCTCGCGCGTCACATGTAAGGCTGGCGCTGTTATGTGGGACCCCTCCTCACCGCTGAGCTGGACGAGGAACGCCCCCAGGTCGGTCTCCCACACCTCGTTGCCCTCCTCCTCCAGCCTTTTATGGAGCTTGGTCTCGCTCGCCACGTTGTTCTTGCCCATCACCACCACCTTCCCTCTGCCCACTATCTTAGCCGCGGCGTCTGCCGCCTCCCTCCCATCTCCCGCCAGGTAGAACCTGCCGCCAATCCTCTCAACCGACTTCCGGAACTCCTCTATGTAGAAGTCGAGGTTCCTCACCACCTCCTCCTTGGCCTTCCTGACCTCTCTGCGCAGATCCTGGAGATATCCGTAGCGCGCAAGCGCGTCGTATGTCCTCGGCATTATCGAGCTTCTAGCCCGCTCAATAGCTACATCCCAGCTCATACACCTCTCAAAGACCTTAGCATATATCTATTGTCCTATTCATTGGCCCTCCTCGGTAACGAAATGGCGATGCTCCCCCTTGATGTCCGGCATAGATCCCACCAGGCCTACCGAGTCTTCAACATGGGCATGGTGGTCTATACCGACAGAGACAACCTAGAACATGTCCTAGCTCCTCTGTAACCCCTCAACCCCAAGCCCATCGGCGAGGTAAAGGAAAGAGAGCTTGCATTTGTGCGGAGTTAGGGGAACTGTGAGTGCGGACCGCGGGATCGGGACTCAGAAGAAGGAGCTGTTGAAGGAGTTGTTCGCAACAAAAAACCAAGGGAAATACAGTTTCATACAATTTAATGGTTCAGATAAAAGAGGTGTTCGATCCATACAACATATTTAATCCGGGAAAGATACTGTAGCTATGTCCATTGAGTGGATCTCCCAACTCCGCGAGATCGTTGTCGACAGCTTGGAGAAGTCTTGGCTTCCTTTCCCTGTCAAGGAAGACCTATGTGAAAGCTGGAAGAAGGACCTGCATGTCGGCCTCAGCTCCACTATTCTATACACCTCCTGTATGTACCACATAGCTCCGGTGATTGAGAAGGCCGTTGAGAACCTGGAGAAGTTCGGAGTGACGAAGGGCGGCGTGATGGCGCGGCTTGCCGCCGTGGGGACGAAGGCGTTTGGCGGATTCCTCCTAAGGCCTGAGGAGGCGGAGGTGAAGAGGGCCGACGCGATAGTGAGGAGGATCTACGAGCTCCTGAGGAGGGCCGGGGTGGAGTTCGGCCTTCTGGACAGGGAGATATACTCCGGCGCTCTTCTCTACGAGCTGGGCCTCGTCGACGACTTTGCCAGATACGCGAGGCGCGCGGCCGAGTACTTCAAGAAGCGCGGCGTAAGGAGGATAATTACGGTGGATCCCCATACCCAGCACGTGCTGGAGAAGATCTACCCCAAGTACGTGGAGGGGTTCGACATCGAGGTGGTGAGCTATCTGGACCTCATAAAGCCAGGCGGGGTTTCCATCAACGGCTTCGCCATCCACGACTCTTGTCTCTACGCCAGGTTTCTAGGGAAGTACGAGAGGGTTAGGCAGCTTCTGGCGGCCGGCAAGCCCGTGGAGGATCCCTACATAACCGGGAAAGATACGGCGGGGTGTTGCGGAGGGCCTATAGAGTCCACCTTTCCCGGCGTCGCGAAGCAGATAGCCAAGGCGAGGGTCAGGGATCTCGCCAAGCTCTCGAGGAAGGTGGTGGTGCAGTGCCCAATTTGCTACGTCAACCTCAAGCGCGTGTCTGAGGGCGAGGTGGAGCTGTACCACATGGCTGAGGTGCTCCTATGAACCTAGCCGAGCTGAGGGCAGAGGCTTCCAAGTGCCAGTTCTGCGGATTCTGCGAATACGCATGCCCCACGTATAAGACCATGAGGATGAGGCACTTCGGGCCTAGAGGCCGCATTAACTTGATAAAGAACTTCGACGGGGGGCTCTCCGAGGCTGCGTATATAGGCATCATGACATGTCTAGTATGCAGAGCTTGCGATGTGCAATGTCCTGCTGGTATAAAAATTGCTGAAGTTATTCACGACTTTAAGGCATATATCCTCGAGGGGAAGATATATAAGAACAAGAGGTAGAATTATTAATGTCCTCAAGACTTGCCGATTTGAGGAAAACACTCGGCGAAGATAAGGTCGTCACGGACCCCGACATACTCCGTATCTACGCCCGCGACCCGGCCTCGTTCGAGTTCGAGCTACCGCTTGCGGTGGTCTACGCGGAATCCGCCGACGACGTAGTCGACGTGGTCAACTACGCAATAAAGAACAAGCTGTACATCACGCCCGTCTTCCACTCCACGAGCCTCTCAGGCAACGCGTCCACCGTTGCGAAGAACACCATAGTGCTGTCTTCGGAGCGTATGAACAAGATCCTGGAGGTGTCCGACGTAGATTGGCTCGCCGTGGTCCAGCCTGGCATAAAGATCGACGAGTTCAACCTGGAGCTTATGCGCTACGGCCTGCAGTGGCCGGTCGACCCCGCGTCGTCGAAGACGGCGTCTGTCGGCGGCTCCATAATAAACGGCGGCGGCGGGGTCAAGGGCGCCAAGTACGGCCCGGCCCCGCATTGGGTCCTCGCCTTAGAGGTGGTAATAGGCACCGGCGAGAGGATAAGGGTGGGTTGCCGCACCCTTAAGTGCAGAGAGGGCTACGATCTGCTTCACCTCTTCGTGGGGAGCGAGGGCACGCTCGGCGTCATAACAGAGGCCACGGTGAGGCTGGCCCCGCTTCCAGAGGCCTTTGTGGGGATAGTCGCCCAGTACGACGACATAGTGGATCTCGCAAACACGGTGGTTGAGGCGAGGCGTAGAAGGCTTTGGCTGATGGTGGCGGAGTTCATGGACGACGACGGGTCGGACCTGGTGGGGCTGGGTAGGAAATACACGTTGTGGATGGGCGCGGACATAAGCGCGGGCTCGGAGGAGGCGGTGTTGACGCGCCTTAGGGAGGTGGCCGAGGGGAGCCGCGGCAAGGTGGTCGCCGAGGCCGCCAAATGGGGGGATTTCTTCAAGCTGCTGGAGCCCAGGAGGCTTCTTTATCCAGCCCCGGTGAAACGCGCGGTGGAGTCGTACGGCGGAAACGCGGTCATAATGATGGCCGACGTGGCGGTGCCCACGTCCAAACTCCCTGAGGCCATGCGCGAGGTTAAAGACGCCGTGCGGCTCTACGGGATCCCGACTATAACCGGCGGCCACGTGGGCGACGGGAATATCCACCCGACGCTTTGGTTCGACAAGAGCAACGAGGAACAGAAGAAGAAGGCGATTGAGCTCTTCGAGCACTTCGGCAAGATAGCCATAAAGTATGATGGAACTATAAGCGCCGAGCACGGCATAGGGGTACACAAGAGGGAGATGCTGAAGACGGCTCTAGGGGCGAGAGGGTCGACCGCGGCGCTTAGGATATATAGAGAAATTAAACGTATATTTGATCCTCATGGGATTTTTAACCCAGGTAAGATCTTTGAGTAACACTTAAAAGGCTTGGTTTTTTAAGAATACAATGATTGAAATAAGCCAGAAGGTTTTGAGGGAGTTTAATGATTTATTAGGTGAGAAAGTTGTAAATGGACGGAGGGTGGTAGTGGAGGAGTTGATCGAGGAGATGGCGAGGAGGTTCCAGGGAGAGATAAGCAAGGCGGTGAGGGCTAGGCGGGAGTGGCTTGAGGACAGGAGGCCGGTGAGGGAGAAGGCGGCGTTTCCCCAGTGGGGCGACAAGTTCGTCGACGCCGACGGCAACGTCCGGACGTTTAGAGAGATTGTACAAGGCCTCATAGACAACTTCCTGGGCAGAGACACGCCGCTTAGGTGGGGGCTTAACTGGAACACGCCGGTGCCCCGGGACCTCCACCCGCTGAAGAACCCCGGCCTCGAGATAACGGGGCCGTGGTACCCCGTGAGCCGGGCCATCCACCAGATAAACGCCGACGTCGCCTCGATGATGGAGGACGAGGAGGACGCAAGCCCCGCCTGGTACGTGCCGTGGGGCTCCGGAAGAGCCGTGGCGGCGGTGTGGGAGGCTCGGAGAATAGTGAAGCGTGTTCTACGAGGCGACGTGCCCGATCCGTATCATGAAGGGGGCAAGGTCTACAGGATGCAGAAGGAGAGGTCTAGGTGGCCTACGTTGATACACAGGGTGCCCGGCCTCCACATACTTGACTTCGACATCAGGTTAGACGGGCGGCCGATACCGGCCATAATAACCTCCGTGGTGATATACACGGTCAACAACTACGACGAGTTGAAGAGGGCCGGGTCCGGAGTCTACTTCTACGTCCCGAAGGTGCAGACCCCCGGCGAGGCTCTCGTAATAGAGAAAATGCTTAGGTTCCTCGAAGACAGGCTGGGGCTTAGGAGGGGGGAGCTGAAGATAGCCATGCTCTACGAGGAGGCGATGGCCGGCAGGTTTTTGCCCGTCATCTTCTGGATCTGGCGGGAGCGGCTGGTGAAGAGCAACAACGGGAGGTGGGACTACCTGGGCTCCCTCATCGAGATGTGGAAGGACGAGGCCGTGTATCCAGACCCCCAGAACATCACCATGACGCACCCCATTATGATGGCGTATCAGAGGTACAACGCCTTGATGTGCCTCATGGCGGGTCTTGGGAAAGACGGCGAGCTCAACGCCGGGCCGGTCGGGGGGATGGCCGCCGTGATGCTCTACAGGCCAGACGACCCCTACCGCCGCCACAGATACAACGCCAGAGCGCTCAGAGCCATCTGGCTAGACAAGCTGAGGGAGAGGCTGATAGGCCTTGTATTCGTGACGCAGGAGCCCGTTAAGAAGGTGACCTTAAGGGAGGTGTTAGAGGGCAAGGTACATGGGAGGCTTTTCGACTTGTTCCGCCAGAGCTGGGTGGCGTCGCCGGAGGAGTCCTACGTCAAGGCCGGCAATGAGCCTCTCCGGGCGTCGCTGGAGGAGCTCCAAGGCCTCATAAACAGGCCGGTTAAGTACGTGGAGGTAGACGGCGTTAAGATACCCGCCGTAGACAGCGGCTTGACTGAGCAGGAGAGGCAGCTCTTCCAGCGCCTCGGCCTCATCGACGAGGAGGGCAACATCACGCCCTGGGTCGTAAGGGGGGACATGTTGGACACGCCGGAGAAGCTGTTTAGCAACCCGGAGCTGTGGGGCGGGAGGGACCTCTGGTCCGCCCTCTACGAGCCGCCGAAGGGAGACATAACGGCGGAGCACATCCAACACGCCTTCTACATGGCCGCCAACTACGGCTTCCAGCTACTCAACGGCAACCTCGCCGCGGCCATCGACGACTATGAGCTCGGCCAGAGGTTCATGAACGACCTAGCCACCTACCGCATATTCTCCACCTGGCTCTGGACCTTGCTGAGGCACGGAGCCGCCGTGACGAAAGACGGCGCATTCAAAGGCCCCGCCAGAACCCCCCTCGGGGTTATCCCCGCCGAGGACCGGGTCAAGGTGCTGGCCGGCACGCCGTTTACCGAGGAGCTCTTCGACAAGCTGTGGGATCTCCACATGGAGTGGACCTACGCCTTCTACGACGACCTCGACAGAATAGCCGCCGGGAAGATACTCCATAAATTCACAGACAAAGTAAGGAAGATAATCCACGAGGCCTACAAGTCAGGTCCCTTCCGTGGCCAAAGCCCAAGAGAAACCGCGAGGAGAATACTGGAGTCGCTCCACGTAGACGAGGTGGAGCAGGCCGTGGTGGAGAACCAGCCGCGCTTCGACCGCGCCTTCGCGCCGGTCATCATGGAAATCCTAAAAACCAAGCTGAAGTCCCCCATGTACCTACAACACGGAGGCCGCCTCATCATGGCCCTAGCCCCCCTGCCAGACGAAGAACGAGATGCAGTCCTCCACGCAGTCTTCACCCCCAGAGACCAAGTAGAGAAGCTGATAAAAGCGGGGAGACTACCCAACTACGCCCTCGAGATCTACGATTACCTACACGACCAAGCCTAAGCCCCCCCCCCACAGACCCCCAAACACGCCCCTGCTCTGTCGATAAGAGACAAACCACGCCTCTAATCGAAGAGGTCTTCAAGTCCTCTGCAACCTCTCCACTCCTCCGTCCCAGTCTCTCGGCCCTCTACATCACCCCCACCCAGTTTGCTATACAAACACCGAGACTGTACAACATCTTATAAATACGCCTCTTACAACTTGAGGTTAACCACCACTGACCTCCGCCGCGATGGGCTCTGCGGCGGCCGACGCATGTCGACACCCCAATCCCCGCAAGAGGCTTGAAGCAAGCCGTGGCATATACACCCATATTTTGAGGAGATCCGGGAGGCCTAGCTCCTTTCGACGTTTGAATCTCTTTTAGTTTTTCGCAAGCTTCTCGACGTAGGCCTACTCCAGATCCATGCCTAGGAGAGTTGCCGCCGTTACGAGGAGATAAAGATGTCCGCCAGCTCCTCCTCTATCACATGTCTCGGATTCTCCGGCTTGACGTCGCCGTGGGCGGAGCTCCTCACGACCTTCTTGACCGGATTCGCCGCCTCGCCGACCTCCCCCGCCAGCGCGTTGGTGAGTTACTCTGGCTTCAACGCCAGATCCGTCCCTCACCTCTCGCAACAGCGGGAACTTCCTCCGCGAGGACTCCATCTGCATCTCCACTAGCCATGTGAGATCCACGGTAGGTACGGGCCCGGCATCTGTAAGCCCCGCGGATAAATATGGCTACTTACCGCCTGTTTTGTAATAAGACGAAAAATATATAATCTCATAACGGCATTTTTCAATGGTAAAACCTGCAGAGATACTTTCCAAGAAATGGAGATATATTATACCGACTATATGGATTGCTTATCTCCTCGCCTTCATCGACAGAGTTAATTTAGGCATTGCGAGCCTTGGGATGAAGCAGTCTTTGGGCCTCACCGACGCCGATCTGGGCCTCGCCGCTGGGATCTTCTTCATCGGTTACTTCATACTCGAAATACCTGGCACGTACATAGTCGAGAGGTTCAGCGCCAGGAAGTGGATCGCCAGAATACTCATAAGCTGGGGGCTGGTGGCGTCGCTCACCGGCTTGGTCCAAGACAAGTGGCAGCTCTACGCCGCCAGGTTCGCGCTGGGCCTGGCCGAAGCCAGCTTCTTCCCGGGCATAATAGTCTATCTAACCCACTGGTTTCTGGAGGACGAGAGGAGCCGGGCGGTGGGCCTCTTCATGAGCGCCATAGCGGTGGCCAACATTATACTCTCGCCCATATCGGGGTTGCTCCTGACAGTCAACTGGCTGGGCCTCGAGGGCTGGCGGTGGGTCTTGATATTGGAAGGCATGCCGTCCGTGCTGTGGGGGATCGCCGTGCTGTTCATGCTCCCCGACTGGCCTAGGGAGGCCCGGTGGCTCTCCGAGGAGGAGAGCAGGTGGCTGGAGGACCAGTTGAGGAAGGAGCGGGAGTCCCACCCGCCGGAGAGGGTCTTCTCCTGGCTCACGGGGCTGAAGATACCCGAGGCGTGGTTGCTGGCGGCCATATACTTCTTGGCAACCACAGGTCTCTACGGCATAACCTTCTGGTCGCCCCAGATCCTCAAGGCACTGACGGGCGGCAACTCGGTCATCGTTGGGGTCCTCAACGCGGTGATCTACTCGGTGGCGCTGGCCGCCATGATACTCGTCGGTAGGTCGTCCGACAGAAGCGGCGAGAGGTTTCTGCACTCGGCGGTTCCAGTGCTCCTCGGAGCCGTCGGCCTCCTTCTAGCCGCCCCGCTGGCCTCCCAACCCATTGCGGCCTTTCTGGCGATTCTGCTGGCCGCCGCCGGCATCTACGGCTTCTACCCGCCCTTCTGGCCCATACCACAACGCAGACTCGCCGGCGTGGCCAGGGCAGTCGCCGTCGGCCTTATAAACTCTGTGGGCAATCTCGGCGGCTTCGTTGGCCCCTACATAGTCGGCTATATCAACACGGCGGCTGGGTCTAGCCTCGCGGGCCTAGCCTTCCTAGCCGGCTCGGCCATGACCGCAAGCGTCCTGCTGATAGTGGCCCGCGGCTTGTTGGGCGGCCGAGGCGCTGGGGCGGCTAAGCCATAGAGCCGTTTACTGTGGAAGAACTTCCTTTGAAATCCAACAATTAAGATTTTTACAGTCATGTAATACGGAGCGGCCAGGAGGGTATCTTGGGCCCCAAACGTAGCAAATCCACTTTGTTCTACGCCCTCCAAGCCGTTACGTCAAGACCGCTAACTATCCAGGCAAGACTCTGGAGATCGACTCGGGCGTGTTGCGGGGAAAGGCTGATTCAGTGGATCTACATGGCGTCTTTAATCAGTGCACCCCCAGATCGAGACGCTGGCCTTGAGGGCGGCTACGACAGAAGTGTTCGTCGGCGCGCCGCACGCGACCAAGGAAGCTTGGCGCTCGTCGAATACATAGGGCGTAGGCGGCCAGCGCTTCGTCTTGAACATGGTGGACCTGGGGGCGTCTCAGATCTTAGCCGAGGCGGCCGAAATTGCCGTGTCCGTTTTCTGCACGTCTCCTACGGCCTTGCGTCGTCATCCACCTGGGCCCTTTGAACCCGCCCAGCGACCCTGTTTTATGCCGAAGTCATGTTGCGGGCCGCTTCCTCTAGGTAGTTGGGGAGGTCTTCGTATTTGACAGGTATCGTCCCGGGGATGCGGAGGCCGTGGTTTAGGCTGTGGCGTATTAGTACTTTGACGTCGGCCTCCCGCCACGCGGGGAGGTCGTTTTCGCTGTCGCCCATGTAGACCACGTGTCTAACGCCGAGTAGGGCCCTGAGGAGGCGGACGGCCTCGCCCTTATCCACGTCGGCACCGTAGACGTCGGCGAAGGGGTGCCGCGAGTAGCGGAGGATCTTGAGGCCTAGCCGCTGGGCCAGTTGGAGGACCTCCTCTAGGCCACGCGGCGGTGTGTCTCTCCCCCGCCAATCCACCGTGACACCTGCGAGCTCCCCGTGCCACGTCCGCTTAGCCTCTACATACGCCTCTAGGCCGGAGGCGGCTTTGTACACCTCCTCCACCGCCGCCGTGTTGAGGCCGCGGGCCACAGCCACGTATCTCTCGGCCCTCACCTCTATGCCGTTTATACATGCGTACGCCGCGGCGTAGGGGACCGCCCTGGCGGCGAAGCCGCAGTCTTTCGTAGTGACCACCGCGACGGGCACAAGCTCGGCGAGCCTCCTCAAGGCGGCGTCCAGCGGAGGCGGCACCTCGGCCCTGGATCTCACCAGCTCCGGCGGGATCAAAGTGCCGTCGAGGTCTGTGAAGAGGGCGATGCTCGCCACAGAGCTATAAACTAGGGGAATATTAACGTTACCTCACGTGCGGGGCATCTCACGAAAGACGCCCATGAAGGTGGGGGAGCTTCGGCTTGAGAAGATGGAGAGGGGGTGGTTTGCGGATATTCAAAGGCTGAGGGGAGCGGCAAGTGGACAATGTGGCAGAGGTGGAGGCGTTGGAGGGAGCGTGACAGCTCGGAGTTAGGTTGTCTATGGCGACGTATTGTTAAATAGAGTGGGTCTCTAGCGGTGCGCGGGTGCTGTACGCTTACCCGACATCTGCGGCGACGATATTATCTTCGTGACCGAAGACTATGCCTGGAAGTGTTCCGGTAACATCGGTGTTGGGCTTACGTCAGATTTCGGGATCTCAAGCTTGGGGCGGGGAAAAAGGGGGCTAGCTCAAGACGTTGCCGTATATCACGTCTATGCCTAGTTGCCTTGCTCTCTCCAGCGCCTCCTCGCCCACGTGGACGGCGACTAGTATCAGCCGCTCCACCTTTTTGCCCTGCTTCGCGAACGCCTCAGCCGCCAGCCTCGCCCTCTGGCTGAACCACTCCACATGGGCAAGCTCAGCCCTGGACTTAGCCTCGATCAGATACGCCCTCCCGTCGTGGATATAGACGTCGATTTCCGGCCTTACGCCCTCCTCACCCTCCAACGTCAGCTTCTCAACCCTACCCGGCTCGACCCCCCTACGCTCCAGCGCCTCCTTGAAGATCTCCAGCACCATCTTCTCAAGGTCACGGCCCCACCTCCTCCCTATGGAGCCCAAAGTGACCTCGATCTTCTTGAGCTGTTCTTCGTGCGACTTGAACCGCTCGTCGTACGTCTTGCGCATTTCGTCAACTGCTTTTCTCAGCTCCTCTACGGCCTTCAGGAGGCCCTCCGGCGCCTTGTTCGTCGCCTCAAAGCCGGTCCTCATGTACTCGGCCAACATCTTGAGGGCCTCTGCCACGTCTTTGAACTCCTCTGTCCTAGCCTTCCTAACGGCCCTTTCCACCACCTCCTCGAGCTTATCCCAGTCGAGTTTCACCTCCACAGCTATACAGGGTGTTGATTTTATAAACTCAACGGCGGCTACTCACGACTATGCCGCACATTAACCCCAGCGCCAAGCATCATCTCGAGGCCTCCGGTGCCATTTTGAAAATGGACACCCCGCCGCCTCAAGTGCTTCTTTGTCTATGGACGGTTGCTAGGTTTGCCTTGTCCGTGTTTCTGTGGAGCGCCTTGGCGAATATCTCGCCACGTCGTCAGCCACTCCACATCGCTCTCTTAGCCACGTACGCTATGGCCATTAAGTATCTGCGTAGTTGATGTGTGATGAGGAAGTTGCGTCTGACGTGTTCTCTGCCTGCGGCGCCCATCTCTTCTCTTAACCTTTTCTCTCTGAGCAGATATACGGCGTAGTGGGCCGCGGTTCTCGGCGAGGCGGCGAGGAAGCCGGTGACGCCGTGTATCACCTGGATTTTTATGCCGCCCGTCTTGCCGCCTATCACCGGCTTCTTCTTCCAAAGGGCTTCGCTGACGGTGAGACCGAAGCCTTCTCTTATGGACTTCTGCATGACGACTGTGGCGGCGCGTTGGAAGGCGTTTACCTCGTAGTGGCTGTCGGGCGGGAGCATGAGCAGGTGTATGTCGGGGTCGCCGCCCGCCGCCTCCGCCGTTTCTTTATACACGGCCTCGCCCTCCGGGTCGTCGTGGGCGGGGCTGCCGAGGTACACCAGCTGGAGGCCAGGCATGCGGCGTCTGGCGAGGCGGTACGCCTCCACGACGCCCAGGGGGTCCTTAGCTCTGTCGAACCGCGACACCTGCAGAAGAATGGGCCGCTCTGGGTCTACGTCGAATTTCCGCACCACCCGCTCCACCGCCGTGGGGGGTAGCTCCATGTTTTTGGGGCTCAGGGGGTCTATAGACGGCGGGATGAGCAACTGCAGTATTTCGAGGTCGTCTCGGGCGAACTCCGGTATGTGGAAGATGGCGGCGTCGTACTGCGACACGTACCTCCGGAGGAAGCTCCACACCTCTGGATTCGGCGTGGAGACGTCGATGTGGCAACGCCAGATCCAAAGACCTCTTTTTCTGTACTTCACAAGGCCGGCGGGCTGGGGGTCGTGGATGAAGACCACGTCGTAGTCGAGGTCTAGCTCGTTGGCGTTTATCTCCTGCCACCTGTCGTATATTTCGTAGAAGTGTCTAGGCACCTCCACGGCGCCGCTCTGCAGGGCGTTGTGGAAGGTCTTCGTCACTGTGAAGAACTCCTGGTCGCCTCTGATCACCCTCCAGTCCACCCTGAGGCCCAGCTCCCGCATGAGCGGTACTAGGCGGTTGAGGATCTCAGCCACGCCGCCCCCCGCCGCGGTGGAGTTGACGTGGAGTATGGAGAGGTCTTGTAGCCGCTCCGCCAACTTGACGATGGCGTCGACCTCGTCCTCCCCCACGAACTGAATATACCGCTCGATCATAACAGCCTCTTCTTAAGCACCGTCAATATGGCCTCTCTCAGCGCCTCCTCGCTGTTGAACGCCAGGGGGTCTATCCTCGACAGTTCGTCGGCCACCTCCGCGAGGCCGAAGTTTTTGTCCAGCCACGTGGAGAAGTCGTTCCGCCCCGCGCCGCACAGCACCCTCCTGGTGACGAAGTGGTAGAATATAGACTCGCCGGGCACCACCTCGACTAGGTCGAGAAACTCGGCGAGGGTGTGGGCCACGTATTTAGTCTCCACCACGACAGGCTCCATCCCCACGAAGACGAACTCAGACCTGCCGCGCCTCTCGTCGGCGGCGGGCTCAAGTATCGCCACTATCTCCTTCCTTATGTCTTCGATCGTGGCCGGCTCGGCGCCGGAGATGTCCGACAAAGCCGCCGCCAGCTCCTCGTCGCCCACCTCCTCCCCAACCCACCGAGCGAAGTCGTTGTTGTACCTCGGCGGCAGTAGGTGCTTCGCCCTCACGGCGTGGAAGACGTGGTGAAACAACGTGTTTTTGTCGGCGGTCTTGACGCCCTCAAGAAGCTCTCTGAGCGTATACGCCTTCTTGCGGCTGTAGGTAGAGACGTAGTACGCGGTGTAGAACTTGAAGGGGACGCCCCTGCCCTTGGTGTCCAGAGATTTTGCACCTAGTTTCACGTGTTGCAGTACGCAACGAGGTTAAATATCTTTGAAATACGCCGAGAGGGGGACGGCCCTTACTTCGCTTCTCTTGGGCGCGAAGCTGTAGCACTCGTGTCCCGTGTAGGGCGACACCGCCACGGCGAGGGCCCGGCGCTGGACGCCCCGGGGATATTTAATCTCCACCTCAACTAGGCGGTAGGAGGTGCTGAGGAAGGTCTTGCCGACGGCTATGTCATAAAAGCGGAGCGGTTTTCTCACGTAGATGAGGGCCTGGCCGTATATGTAATCAACGTTTATAAATGAGGAGGGCGGCCGTATTGTGGAAGTCTTGACTGTTCTCTACCACGCGGCGGTGGCCGTGTTGATAGCTGTTTTCGGCATTGTGCTGGGCCGCTTGGTTAGGCGTATGGTGGACCGCCTCTTGTTTAGGCTGGGCTTCAACGACTGGTTTAGAAATTTCAACATCGGCAGGGCCCTCCTCCGCTCTGGCTACACCCCCAGCGAGTTCTTCGGCTCCGTGGCGGCTTGGCTTCTTTACCTCATCTTCATCCTCACGGCGGTGGCCTACCTCGGCATGAGTTTTGGACGCGTGGAGGTCTCCGAATGGGTCACGTCGATCATAGCGGTGTACCTCTTCGGCTTTGTCAAGTTTTTCATCATATCGATAATAGGGTTCATACTGGTGGACGGTTTTGTTGAGTATATCTACAAGGGGGCCCTCTCGAGAAACGAGGCGGTGGTGGGGCCGGTGGCCGAGTACATTAGAATAATCCTCTACCTCGTCGTGGTCACCTTCGCCTTGGAGCAAGGCGGCATCAACGTCACAACTCTCAGCTCTATGCTTACGCCCATAACCTGGGGCCTCGCCGTAGCCGTAGTTGCCGTGTTGATCCTCGAGGCGTTGAAAAAGAGATGAATGTCGGCGTCGTTGCGCCTCAGAGTTCGCACTGGGAGGACTCCCACCGGGTGGCTGCCGTGTTGGTCAAGGCCTTCCGAAGACTTGGCCACTCGGCTTGGCTGGTCACAAGTCTCTTCCACGAAGGCGCCCCGGCCCTGGATCCAGACCTAGTGGAGAAAAGCGAGGCAGGTTTTGTGGAGGTTGAAAAAGACGTGTCAGGCGTCCCCACTATCCGCGTCCTCAGCACAAAACCTCTCCTTCCCACAGGCGCCGTGGCGTTTAGAAACTTCTCCAGGATCCTAGGCGAGGTGGCGGACAGCTACGGCCTTGATGCTGTGGTGGTTCTCTCCAGTTTCTGGAACGGGCCCGAGGAGGCTGCCAGGTGGGCCGCGGTTAGGAGGACGCTGGCCGCCGCAGGCGAGGCCGTTAGGCGGACCCCCCTGGTCTACATCCCCATCTACTTCCCTAAATTCCACGCAACGCGGCCTGTGGACTACGCCTCCAAGGTTATGTGGACTACGCTTAACTTGCCCTTCATACTTCGCCAGGCGGATTTGTTGGTGGTCTGTTGCCCGCAGGAGGCCGCCGAGCTCCGGCAGTTTAGAATACCGCCCGAAAAGATCCTTATATCTAGCAACTGGATAGACCCAGACGTCGCCGAGGCGCTGGACTCAACGCCCGCGGCGCCCCCCGGGGGCTTTGAATACGTAATCTCCTACATAGGCCCCCTAAGAGATGATAGAAACGTTCATCTATTTGTGAAAATTGCCGACAAGCTAAAGACCGCCGCGGTGGTGGTGGCAGGCGCAGGCGAAGCCGCCGACGAGCTGAAGCAAGAGGCGAAAGTTAGGAGAAACCTCGTGGTTATAGGGAACCACGAGTCTCAGGTTCTTGCCTCGGTTATAAAATCCTCAGTTGCCGGCGTGGACTTCTCCTCCTACGAGCCCATGGGCGTGAGGGCGTTGGAGTATATGTACGCCGGGGTTCCCTTTGCCGCCTCGCCGAACTCAAGAGCCGCTTGGTACGTGGCCAACGGCGTAGACGGGATCCACCTCAACAGGCCGGAAGCGGTTGACGAGTTTCTGACGTGGGTGGAGATGCTAGTCAAGAGACCTGAGGTGAGGGACGAGATGGGGAGGAAGGCGAAGAGGAAGGCGGCGGAGCTCACCGCCGATAAGCTCGCCGCGGCGATTATTGAAAGAATCAGCTCCTAACCTCCGCCAGCAGACGCAACGCCTCTCTCAACGACCTATACGACGGAGTTGTGTATCTGGCGGCGGTCTCGCCCCGGCCCACCTTTATGCTGAATGCCTCTGGAAGCGCCTTAAACATCTCCTCGTCTGTGTCGTCGTCGCCGGCGACCAACAAGAAGTCTGGTGTTAACCTCTCGGCGAGTAGCTTCGCGGCGGCGCCTTTATTAACGCCGGCAGGTCTAACCTCAACGACTTTCTTGCCTCGTAGAACCGCCGCGCCTGCGCCGCCCACCAAGTCGCTAAGCGCCTCCACCAGCCTATTGGCCGCGGCCTCGCCGATCTCCGGCTCCATGTTTCTAAAATGCCAGGCTAGGGAGGACGTCTTCTCCTCTATGTACGAGCCGGGGGCAAGCGCCACGAAGTCTTCCATGATCTTCCTAACGGCGTCTTTCCACCGCATGTCGAAGGGGAACAGCGGCGTCCAGCCCCCGCCCGGCTCCTTGATGTAGGCGCCGTGCTCCGCCGCGAGGAATATGGGCAGGTCTCCCAGCCAGCTCTCTAGGAAGTCCCTCCCCCGGCCGCTGACGACGGCCACGTAGGTCTCCTGGAGGGCCGCGAGGTCGCTCAACAGCCTCTTGAGGTCGGGATCCGGCACCGCCTGGTAGGCGTACGGGTAGTGGGGCACCAGGGTCCCGTCGTAGTCCAGCACCACCAACCTCCGCCTGGCGCCGGCGAACTGCGCCACCAGCTCTTTCAACGCCTCGCCGTCTAGCCTCCGGACCGGCTCCACCGCCGTCTTGTTGTCTGCATACGCCACGGCCGTGGCTTGTATGAAGTCCACTGCCCACTTCACCACGTCGTGTTGCCTCAGCCTGCTCTGCATCCGCGTAATTCTCCGGCACTGCTCCTCTTCGCTCATGGTGAGGGCCTTGTGTATGGCCTCCGCCACGCCGCTTTCGTCGTTGGGGTTTACAATGAGCGCCTCCAGAAGCTCCTGCGCCGCGCCTGCGGTTTCGCTCAGTATCAAGACGCCGCGGCAGTCCCTACGCGACGCCACGTACTCCTTAGCCACGAGGTTCATGCCGTCCTTCAGCGGCGTGATGAGAGCCACGTCGGCGGTGTTGTAAAGCGCCAGGAGGGTCTCGGTGGGTATAAACCGCGAGATGTACACCACCGGCACCCAATCCACCTCGCCGAACTCCCCGTTTATCTTCCCCACCTCCCTCTCGATCTCCCGCCTCATGGCCTCATACTGAGCCACCCCCGTCCTCGACGGCACCACCACCAAGACGAAAGTAGCCCTCCTCCGCCACTCGGGGTGCTCCTTGAGGAACCGCTCCCACGCCCTCAGCCTGTTGAGGACGCCCTTGGTGTAGTCCAGCCGGTCTATAGAAAACACCACCTTAAGCCCCCTAAGCCTCTGCCTAAGCTCCTCCACCTGAACCTTCACCTCAGGCCGCTCGGCGGCGCCGTAGAAGAAGTCGAACTCCACGCTGATGGGGAAGGCCCCCACCCTCGCCCTCCTCCGCCCCACCTGCACCACGCCGCCCTCCAGCCGGTACCCCAGAAACCTAGCCACAGCCCTCAGGAAGTTGTTGACGTATTCGTGGACGTGGAACCCCACGAGGTCGGCCCCCAAGACGCCGTCCAGCACGGCGGCTCTCCACGAGGGGGGCAAGAGCTGGTAGATCTCGGCAGGCGGGAAGGGTATGTGGAGGAAGAACCCCACCGCCAGCTCCGGAGACGCATCCCGGAGCATCGCCGGGAGGAGCATGAGGTGGTAGTCATGCACCCAGACGAAGTCCCCAGGCTCAGTCAAAGAGGACACGACCTCCGCGAACTTCTGATTAACCCTCACATAGGCGTCCCAAAACTTGGCCTCAAACACGGTGTACACCGTGAAGCCGTGGAAAAGCGGCCACAAAGTGGCGTTGCAGAACCCCTCGTAGAAGAGGTTCACCTCCTCCCCCGTCAAAGACACCGGGACCAGCCCCACCTCTCTAAGCCTCTTCTTAACCTCGGCCGTCTCCGCCTCGGCCTTCACGCCGGACCACCCCACCCACAGCACCTCGGAGAACCCCAGCGCCTTACCCCCGTCGGAGGCGCGGAGGAAGGACTTAATAGCCGTGGCGAGGCCGCCCACGGCCTCTCTAAGCTCCACATTCCCATCGCGCACGACGACAGTCACGGGAAGCCGATTAGACACAATTACAAGCCGCATAAAATTCCCCGCGTAACCCAGATAAAAGAGTTACCCCCGGGGACCCGCCGTCTCACGCCCGCCGCTCAGCAGACCCCCCCAACCTTCGCGGTTGCCTCGGGCTCTTGAAGACGCCGGGCCATAACCCTCGGCAACTGGCGAGACCAAACACAACCTAGGCCTCTCAGCGGGTTTCGGCGGTTTCTCCGAGGGCCCGCCGCGGCGGTGAACAAAGATTTTAATAGGGGGCTCGGGTTGGCGACTGTGGAGTTTGAGCGGTTTGGCCCAGCCACCTCGGCGTTTTACAACCTACTAGTGTCTATAGGGGCGTTCGAGTGGGCGTATGCGGCGGCGCTGAAGGCCGTCAAGCGCCTCGTGCCGCCGGGCGGTAGGTTGCTGGAGATAGGGCCGGGCGTTGGGGCGTTGCTCAAGAAGCTCATCTCCGCCGGCTACGACGCGGTTGGCGTAGACGCGTCGCCCCCCATGTTGAGGTACTCCAGGGCGAAGGGCGTAAGCGTTGCGGGGGTCAGCTTCCTCCTGCCGCTGAGAGGCGAGGCCTTCGACGCCGCCGTGGCGCTCTTCACCCTCCACCACTGGGGCGACCACGGCCCCTCCCTCCGCGAGGTCAAGCGCGTCCTCAAGCCCGGCGGCTACTTCTTGGTAGTGGAGGCGGACCAGGCCAGGATGCCGCTGGTGGGTAGCCACGGCTGTACCGCGCAGTGTCTCCGCGACGTGCTCTCCGCGGAGTTCGACGTGGCGGTGGAGAGGAGGTTCCCCCTCTTATTCGCCGTAGCCCGCAAGCCTTGACTTGAGGATGTGGATCAGCCGCGACGCCGAGAGCCACCTCTCCATGGGCACCTTGAGGAGGTAGGAGGCGGCTTGGAGGGCGTCGTCGAGGGTGTCGAAGCGGGCAGGCTCCTCTCTAAACAAAGCCCTTACGTTCTCCCGCACCCACCAGACGCCCACCGGCGTGGCGAAGCCCCTGTACACCTCCCGCCACAGCACAGCCGCCGCCTGCCGCCTCATTCTGTGCAGCGCCTCAGCCACGGCGAGCCTCGCCGCGTAGTAACAGCCGCCGATTTCGGGATACTCCCTCCGGCCTCTGTACAGCTCGTAGTCGGCCTCTATGGCCAGGACGGGGCCCGGGTTCCATGTGGTGCCGGGCTCAAAGGCCTCGCCCCACTCGTAGGCCCACCTCGACGGCGCCAGTATGGCCAGGAATAGGTTGTTGTAGATCCGGCGGACGTAGAGGTAGTAGCCGTCCACCTCTCTAAACTCCTTGATCTTCTCCACGAGGAAGTCAGACACTATCTTGTCCACGGCCGTGATGGCCCACCGCGTCGGCACAAGCCGCCTCCGCCTAGCCCCAAGCGCCCCGGCCGCCAAGGCCCGCGAGATGGCTGACACCTCCACCCCGGCTTGGTACAGCTCCACCACCGCGTCCCGGGCCTTGAGATCTGTGTCGTTGTATGCCTTCTCCAGCGGCTTCGGGGGCTTGGGCTCCCCGGCCAGCCTAAGCCCAGCCGCAGGCGCGGCGGGCCCCATGGGAGGGGCGTACTCGCTGAAGTAGGCCCCCCGCGGCTCCTTGGCGAACTTCATCTCGACGTTCACCGGCCTCCCGGAGAGGGCCAACAGCTGGACCTCCTGCAGAAGCCTCGGCGGGTCTGCGGCATCCTCCACAGAAGCCTCAACGTAGCCGCGGTAGAGGGAGAGACGCATGGCGAGGAACCTCTCCAGAGGCAGGCCCAGCCACCGCGGCGGGTCTTCATATATCGACGTGTCGCCGAGCTGGGGAGGGGCGGAGGGGTACAGCCTCACCTTGGGGTAGCCGACCCGCCCCACGAAGACCGAAGGCGGGCTGGAGCCGAGGAGGTCGCGGCCGACTGCTCTAGGCGGCGCGGCTAGTTGCCTAACCAACAGAGGGCAGTAGGTAAGCCCGCAGAGGTAGCGGCCGCCTCGGCACCTTATGCAGAGGTCACCCCTCACCCAATACAAGACTGGCAGCGGTGTATATAAACAACACGCCGAATACAGCAAGGACAGCGACTGAGAAGAACTTGATGGCGAGCCACGTCAAGCGGCTGTTGAGACGCCACCCAGACCTGACGGCGGCGGGGAAGGCGGAGATCCAGGTTAAGATGGCGAGGAAGAGCCCAGCCGCCCACTCCACGCCGAAGCTGGCAATGGAGCCGAGCCCCGCCGTGAGCCACCAGCCCACTTGATAAGGGTTAATGAGCCCCAGCGAGAGGCCGAGGAGGTAGCCCCTCAGCGGGTGCCCCCCGCCGGCGGAGCCCTCCCGCGGCGGCTTCGCCATACCTATCTTGTAGGCCAGGTAGAGGAAGAAGAGGCCGCCGGCCGCGTGGAAGGGGGCGAAGAACTGCCGCCCAAGCCCCCTCAAGACGCCGTAGAGGGCTAGGGTGAGTAGCATGAGCAGGAAGTCCGCCGACATGGCGCCAGCACCCACGGCGAAGCCGTGGCGGAAGCTCCTCAGAGACCACGCCGCTATCAACGCGTTCATGGGCCCCGGCGGCACCGCCAGGCTGTAGCCCAGAAGAAGCCCCGAGAAAAGAGACGCGAAGTTCACAAAGCCCCTAAAGTCTCGACTTAAAACAGTTACCTCCTGGCGATCTCCAGCATCAGCCTGTGGAAGGCCGTGGTGGAGAGCTCGGGGTGGAACGCCGTCGCGACCATGTGCCGCTGGACCACGGCGGCGTATACGGTGCCGTATCTGCCGTGCGGCAGGGGGCCAAGCGGCTTGGCGTCTCCCCACGTCTTGACGAAGGCGGGCGCCCGGATGAAGACCGCCCTCACCCGGCCGAAGTCTTCAAGCTGTATGTCCGCCTCGAAGGACTCCCTCTGCCGCCCGAAAGCGTTTCGGACCACCGCGGCCTCCAAGACGCCGAGGAGCGGCTGGTCGGTGCGGCCGACCACCGCGTCCACCACGTCGCTGGACATCAACACGGCGCCGGCGCAGGTCCCCAGGGTGGGGAGCCCGGACTTCACCGCGTCGCGGAGAGGCTCCAGGAGCCCGGCCCGCCTCGCCAAGAGGCCGATGGTTGTAGACTCGCCGCCGGGGATGGCCAAGATGTCTACCTCCTGCAGCTGGGCGGGCCTCTTGACGTACACCACTTCGAGGGAGACGCCGAGCTCTTCCGCAGCCCTTCGGAAGGCCTCTCTGTGCTCCTCCACGTCGCCTTGTAGGGCGAGGACGCCCGCCTTCATATGCCTCTGGTCTGGAGGAGCTCTTCCGGCTTGAGGGTCCTTACGTCTATCCCGACCATGGCGCCTCTCTCGCTCACCATCCTCTGCGCCTCTACGACCTTCTCCGGGTCGTCCCAAAAGGCGGTGGCGAGGACGATGGCCTCGGCCCTCTCTCTGGGGTCCTGGCTCTTGAAGATGCCGCTCCCCACGAAGACGCCGTCTGCGCCGAGCCACATCATGAGGGCGGCGTCGGCCGGCGTCGCTATGCCGCCTGCGGCGAAGGTAACTACCGGCAACCTGCCCAGCTTAGCCGTGAGCGCAACCAGCTCATAAGGCGCCTGGCACCTCCTGGCGTAGTCCCTGAGCTTCTCTTCGTCCCCCGCGCGGAGGGCCGCCGCCAGCTCCTCCACGGCGCCGTAGAGGGTCTTGAAGTGCTTCACAGCCTCCGCCACGTTGCCCGTGCCCGCCTCGCCCTTGGACCTAATCATGGAGGCCCCCTCCGAGATTCTCCGCAACGCCTCGCACAGCTCTCTGCAACCGTTGACGAAGGGCACCGCGAAGGCCCACTTGTTTATGTGGTGTTGCTCGTCCACTGGCGTCAGCACCTCAGACTCGTCGATTAGGTCCACGCCTATCTGTTGCAGAACAACAGCCTCGTAGAAGTGGCCGATGCGGACCTTCGCAGAGACGGGGATGGTGACGTGGGCCATCACCTCCTCTATGACCTTCACGTCGGCCATCCTCGCCACGCCGCCGGCCTTCCTCACATCGTAGGGAAGCTTGTCGAGCACCATGACGCCCACCGCGCCGGCGTCCTCCGCCGTCTCTGCCTGCTCCACGTTAGTCACGTCCATGATGACGCCCCGCCTCAACATCGCCGGCAGGCCCGTCTTGACGCGCACAGTCCCCACAACAGACTCGGGGAGGGGCCTCGGCCAGGTGGCCCCGGCCTCCCTCAGCCTGTCCCGAAGCTCAGCCAACCCGTAGAACAAGTCTCTGAGCCTCTCCAGCTCTTTAGAGACCTCGGCCATCATAGGCGCCATTATGCTTGTACTTTAAAAAATTTAGTAAAAAACATACATCCCCCCGCCGTTATCACGTCTCTGCGGACGGCGTTGTTTACTCTTTTACTTCACGTGTGTTCTTAGTTCCCGGAGGACGTCTCTTATGGACACCATCCCCAGTAGAGAGCCGTCTGGGTTCATAACCACTAGGTGTCTAATGTTGTGGTTAATCATCAAGTCGGCCGCCTTAATCACGTCTTCGTCTGGCCGGATGGAGATTAGGCGGGTGGACATAAACGCCTCCACGGGGGTGGAAAGGGGCATCTTCATCGCCAAGGCCTTAACTACGTCGCGTTCCGAGATCACCGCCACCGGCTTCCCGCCCTCGGAGGGGTTCACAACCACCAAAGCCCCCACTTCGTATCTCGCCATTTTCTCTATGACGTCGATTAAGGTGTCGGAGGGATACGCGGTGATGGGCGTCCGCCTGATCAGCTCGCCTACCTTCTTCATTCCTCCGGCGGAGGCCACCACACTCTGTCTCCAATCGACTTAAGAGCTCTGTCTTCTATCAGGTCTCTAATTGAGACAACTCCCACGAGCTTGCCTGCGTCGTCCACCACGAGGATGTGGCGCGTGCCTCTCTCCCTCATCTTCTTTATGGCGGAGTATATGTCGTCTTCGGCCTTTGCCGTGAGCAGGTTCCCCCTTGTCCCCACCTCTATGGCTTTGGCAGACAGCTGAACGCCCTTGGCCAAGGCGCGGATTACGTCCCTCTCTGAGACCACGCCAAGCGGCCTCCCCGCTTCGTCCACCACCGCGACGAGGCCTATGTTGTGGGTAGCCATTATCTTCACGACGTCGAGCAACGTTGCGTCTTGAGTCACTGACAGCGGCGGACGCTTGACAAAAGCCCCTACCTTATCCATATTCTAAATTTTAAAACAATTTATAAACATACCTCCGCTAACCCAAGAACTTCCTGTATTTACCGGCGGCGAGCACGTTAGATTCGTTACGCGGCGACCGGAGGAGAGCTTGGTATATGCCGCCGCTCCTTTCCTTTATGTCTAGGTAGTCGAGTGCCTCCTCTACCGCCTTGACCAGCTGAGGCCCCACGTATTTCTCGGCGGTGGCCGCGTCGTAAAACTGCGCGTCGTAGGTCAGCTCAGCTCTAAGAGTCGGCAGGGCCTTCAGCACTGCGTCCAGCTTGTCTTGTTTCGCCAGCTCCACAATGGTGGGGGCGTCGAGGAGAGTCGGCGGCAGACCCATGGCGTACCACGTGGCGGTGTAGACGATAGCCCTCGGCATATTAACCACCCGGTCGTGGGCCACCACCGACCTCCCATACACGGTCCAGCTCACCCTCTCTCTGGTCGACGGGATGAGCCTGGCGACCTCCGCGACCTTATCTGCGTACTTAGACAAGAGGGCTCTGTAGTTGGACGAGGCCAGTGTAATTACGGCGTCTACCTCGCCGCCGACGTCTAGCCGCAATGTCCGCAGACAGCAGGCGTTGAGGAGAACCTCTCTCACGAAGCTGTACTCGTCGTAAGACACGTCGTACCTAACGGCGGACTGCACAGTCACTGTGTTGAAGCCGGCGTACTGCATCGTCTCCATATGCACCAGACGTGGGTTGTTTATCCCGCCGCGGAACGGCGGAGACCCCATCCCCAAGATGGGGAATATCTTAACGCCCAGCCTCTCCTCGAGGCTGTGGAGAGACGACAACAGCTTTACGATAGACAAGGCTGAGGCTATGTGGCCGTACTTCACGGCTGAGTCCGACTTGCCGAGGAAAAGCCTGACGTGCTTCGGCTTCTCCTCCATCTTGGAGATCAAGGAGCCGAGGAGGTCCTCGACCTTCAGCTGCGCAAAGGCGTCTTCCACAAGCGGAATGACCTCCACAGGCTCCCACCTGGTCCCCAGCTCCTCTTCGTAGATCTTCTGCTTACGTAGAAGCAACCTGTACACGAGATGAGGCGTGTCTACGTCGGCGACCATGGGAAGCACGATCCACTTCACCGCCTGCCGCCCCATCAGCTTCACTGAGAAGTAGTTGGCGATGAGAGCCGCCTCCACGGTCAACATGGCTCTTTCAAACTCCTCCAGCTTGGGGTTCGGCATCCTGGGGGTCAGGAAATAACGCTCCCCCAACGGCAACTCCGCCTGGTGGCACTTAGCCACAATCTCCTTAGGCTGGGAATACGGCGTCGTCTTCCCCTCGTAGTCCACCATCACCTCCTCGCAGCCGTACGCCGCGAAGGCCACCAACGCCTCATCCACCTCCTCCGCAGACGTGATCTTAACCGTGGCGTCTGGATGCTGTGTACACATAAGCCTGGGGATCATAAATCTCAGAGATAACAAGACTTTATAATCTTTCATAAACGATATATCATTATAATTATTTCTACAATACGTAGATAAAAAATATATATGACACATATCAAGGCGTCTTTATGAAGGCCGCGGTGCTTAGAAGATATAAAGAACCTCTCCAGGTGGAGGAGCTGTCCGTAGAGGCTCCGCACGTCGGCGAGATAGCGGTCAAAGTGGCGGCGGCCGGCGTCTGCCACTCAGACCTCTACGTGCTTGAAGGCGCCACGCCTGTGCCGACCCCCCTCGTCCCGGGCCACGAGGCTGTCGGCGTCGTGGAGGAGGTCGGGCCCGGCGTAGATGGGGTGTCGCCAGGCGACAACGTGGTGACTAGCTTCATATGGCCGTGCGGCCGTTGTAAAAACTGCGCCTCGGGCAGAGAAAATCTTTGCGAAAACTTCGCCAAGGTCAGGCTCAAGGGCACGCTCCTCGACGGCACCACTAGGCTTAGAGATGGCGGCGGAGGGGAGGTGCGGGTTTTCCTCGGCGGGACCTGGGCCGAGAGGGCGGTGATACCCGCCACGGCCGCGGCCAAAATCCCGCGGAGGCTCGTCAAGCCTGAAATGGCCATGTTAGGATGCGCCTTCCTCACCGCCTACGGCGCCGTGGTCAACACAAGCTCGGCGGGTCCCGGCGACACCGTCGTCGTGGTTGGAACCGGCGGCGTAGGGCTGGCGGCGGTGCAGGTGGCAAAGGCGGTGGGGGCCCGCGTCGTGGCTGTGGGCAGAAACCCCGCGAAGCTGGCGGCGGCCAGAGAAATGGGGGCCGAGGTCGTCGATGTGCGCAACGGAGACCCCGTCAAGGCGGTGCAGGAGCTGACGGAGGGCCGCGGCGCGGATGTGGTGATAGAGGCGGTGGGCTCCGACGAGACGATACAACAGGCTGTGGACATGGCCGCTTTGGGCGGCCGGGTGGTGTTGGTAGGCCTCATGCCCGTCGGCCACAAGACCCCGCTGGGGCTGGCGAGGGTGGTGCGGGGCGGCATAGCGGTGCTGGGTAGCTACGGCGCTAGGCCGCGCGTCGACCTCCCGTCGGTCATAAAGATGGTGGACAGAGGGTTGCTTTCGCCGGAGAGGCTGGCGGGCCCCTTCTACAAGCTGGAGCAGATAAACGAGGCGGTGGAGGCGTTAAGGAGCGGGAGGGCCATAAGGCCGGTGGTAGTTCCTTAGCCACAGCCTCCCCACCACCGCGAAGGGGTGCCACGGCGGCGCCGTGAAGGGCATGTAGGAGTACTCCGCGTAGAAAAGCCTCTCCGCCGGCTCCCCGACGAACTGCGCCGCCAAATCCACATAGGCCCCCACAATGGCTGAATGCCCCGCTATCTGCATCCCGAGAAGCTTGCCGCCGCCTATCACCGCCTTGACTGCTATCTCCCGCGTCTCTTTCATATACCTCGCCTTGTCTGTGGACCTTATCACGTAGGACGTGGGCGAGAGGCCTTTGCGCGCCGCCTCGGCCTCTGTGAGGCCGACCGCGCCGACGTAGAGGTCGCCGAACTTCGTCACGGAGGCTCCGGCGATGGGCGGAAACTCCACAGCTCTTTTGTCCAACGCGGCGTTGGTGCCTGCCACGTAGCCCATCTTGTTGGCGTAGGTGGCCAGGGGGATCCACGCCGGCTCCCCGGTCACCTTGTGCACGGCCTCGGCGGCGTCGCCCGCCACGTAGACGCCGGGCGGACCCGCCTCCATGTATTTATTAACGGCGACGGCCCCGGTGGGGCCCAGCTTGGCGCCGGCCCGCAGGGCGAGGTCTACGTTGGGCTTCACGCCGGTGGCGAAGACGACTGCGTCCACCTCGTACCGCCCCGCGTCTGTCACCACACGCTCCACCCTCCCCCCGCTTCCCTCCAGCCGCTGGACACGCTCGCCGAAGCGGAGCTCGACCCCGCCAGCCGCCATGTGGCTGGCCAAGAGGCGGCCCATGTCGCCGTCGAGGACCCGCGGCAGAGGCCACCCCCCGCCTTCTATCAACGTGACTTGCTTCCCCATGGCCGCCAGGACGTCGGCCATCTCCACGCCGATGTACCCGGCCCCGATTACCGCCACCCGCCGCGCCGCAGACAGCACAGCCTTGACCAGCTGCAGGTTTGCCACGGTGGGCACCACCACGCCCCTCAGGCCGAGGCCCTCCACAGGCGGCGTCCAAGGCCTCGCGCCGGTTGCGATGATCAACGCGTCGTAGTCCACCGCCCCGCCGCGCTCCCCCTCCAGCTTGACACGGCCGTTCTCCACATCCACAGCCTTCGTCCGGAGGAACACCTCCACGCCGCGCTCCACCTCGAACTCCTCCTTCTCGAAGAGCCAGATCGACTCCTCCGCCATGTCGCCGATGGCGTAGGGCAGGGCGCAGGGGGCGTGGGTAATGACGTCCCCAGCCTCCACCAACACCACCCGGCAACTGGGGCAAAGCCGCTTCGCCCTAGAGGCCGCCGTCGCCCCCGCCGCCCCACCGCCCACTACAACTATTGTTCTCATGGGAAGGACTTTCCATATATTTATAAGGATTCTTTAATTATTAATCTGTAACTAAATCCTTAATTATATTTCTATTTGGCAAAGGACCTACAAAAATCTCCGAGGTCCCTAAGTCGGAAAGCTTGGTGGCGCAGGCCAGCCGCGGCACGCCGTTGATAACCATGGCGCATGCCCCGCAGACCCCCATTCTGCATGCATAACGCATACTGAGCGTCCCGTCTAGGTCCTCTCTCACCTTTATGAGAAGGTCGAGAACTGTGATCCGGGGATCCTCCACCTCCACTTCGTAGGTCTGGTAGTACTGCCGCCCCGCGGCGCCTCTCCTGACGTGTATCTTGACCTTCATCAGTACCTCCTGGCCTCGGGCATCCACCTAGTGACGTTGACCGGCCGTTGTTTAGTCATCACGTTGCCGCCGTATAGGAAGTAGACGCTGTGGACCAGCCATCTTTTGTCGTCGCGGTTCTGGAAGTCCACGCGGTAGTGCGCCCCCCGGCTCTCTTGTCTAAGCAACGCGCCCAGCAGGACGGCCTCGGCGGCCAGAAGCATGCCCTCCAGTTCAAGCACCTCCCGGAGCTCCATGTTATATATGCGGCCTCCGTCGCTGATCTTCACGTTGTTCAACCTGCTCCGGAGGTCAGCCAGCTTCTTAAGGGCCTCCACGGAGGCTCTCTCGCTCCTCACAATCCCGCCGCCCTCCTCCATGAGGTTTTGAAGCTCTTTCAAAAGGCCGCGCACAGACTCGCCGCCCCTCTCGCGCCTCAGGAGGCCGTTGATCCGCTCCTCCTCCGCCTTGACGGCCTCCGCCACCAGCTCCCCCGCCGGCCGCCGCCCCTTGGCGTACGCCGCAGCCGCCTCGCCGGCCAGCCTCCCCCACACGGCGCATTCCGCCAGCGAGTTGGAGCCCAGGCGGTTCGCGCCGTGGACGCCCGTCGATGCGGCCTCGCCGGCGGCCCACAGCCCCCGGACCCAGTTTCCATCTCTGTCGAGGGCCCTCCCCTCTATGTCCGTCATGATGCCCCCCATGAAGTAGTGCACGGCAGGCCTAACAGGTATGAGCTCGTTGAGGGGGTCGACCCCGGCGTAGGTCTTTGAGAGCTCCAGGAGGAGGGGGAGCCTCTGCTTGACCCTCTCGGGGTCGAGGTGTCTGATGTCCAGCCCCACGTAGCATAGACCAGATTCATGGACGAAGCCGTTTCCCTTGATGCATTCGAAGTATATCGCCCGGGAGACCACGTCCCGCGGCGCCAGCTCCATCCGCTCCGGGGCGTACCGCTTCATAAACCGCTCTCCGAGGCGGTTCACTAGATATGCCCCCTCGGCCCGCGCCGCCTCGCTTATCAAGACGCCGGCGGGCATGAGGGCAGTGGGGTGCCACTGCACAAACTCCATATCCCTTAGCGCCAGGCCGGCCCTCATGGCGTAGCCGTACATCTCCCCCGTGTTTAGAAACCCCATGGTGGTGAGGCGGTACATCCTCCCCCCGCCGCCTGTGGCCACCACGCCGGCCGGCGCCGCGAAGCCCCTCAGCTCGCCCCGCCTCATGTCGTACGCCACCACGCCGTGGAAGGCGCCTCCCTTGACCACGAGCCGGGTGACTAAATGCTCCTCGTAGAGGTGTATGTTGGAGAACCCCTTTACGTGTTTATAAATGGCAGACATTATGTAGAACCCGGTCTTGTCTTTGGCGAAGACGGTCCTCGGCTTGGACATCCCGCCGAACTGCCTAAGAGAGAAGGTCCCATCGGGGTCTTTGTTCCACGGCACCCCGATGGAGTCGAGGAAGTGCACCTCCTTAGGCGCCTCGTAGGCCAGGGTGATGGTGGCCTCCTGATCCACGAGGAAGTCGCCTCCCTTCACCGTGTCGTAGGCGTGGAGCTCGTAGCTGTCGCCCGTCTTGTTGGGGTGCACCACCGCCGCCATGCCGCCCTCGGCCGATATGCTGTGCGACCGGGGCCCAGCCACCTTAGTAACGACGGCCACCGCGGCGCCGCGCGACGCCGCGGCCGCGGCGGCGCGAAGACCGGCAAGACCAGAACCGATAACGATCACGTCGTATTCCAAAACTTCCATGTAGGCTATATCGAGAAAATTTTTAAGAGTTTTTGAAATTATTTTAAAGAATTTTAAATGTTAAAAAACATTCATTAAAGTTTTTCAGTCTCTGAAGGCCTCCGGAGCTCCGGCGCCTTAGGCCACTTGACTGTCACCTTAACTCTGCTCAAGGCCTTGGCTATTTCTCCCGCCTTCTCGTAGTCGTAGAGCCGATTGAACATTATCTTCTGCGCCGCCGGCGACCCAGCGCCGTGGACCGACTCTATCAAGAAGCCAACGCTGACGCTGACGTTTTCAAGAAGACGCACAAGTCTAAGCCTCTCCTCGGCCGGGATCTCCGGCACCCCTTGGAGGTACTTCTCTAGTAGGTTCTTAATCTCCTCGTTTTTGAGGTCGAACTCGCTGGGGGCGGTACCCACTATGCCGCCTGCGATGTCGTGGGCGAGCTTTGAGATCTCGTATGGGAACCTGGCCACGAGATGTTTTGTGACGTTGGCGTACATGGGGTTCACCCACCAGCCCCCCTCCTTCAGCAACTTACTGCCCTCCCAGCTCGCCGCCAGACCCGCGCTGTACATAGACTCGTTTAGAAAGACCATCTCCGCCAGCTTATCCGCCACATTAGGCTTGTTGTCGACGCCTATTGTCTTGGCCAGCTCGTAGGTGGCGCCGATTATGACGTCGCCTAGGCCGGACTTACAGCCGCCGTATCCCTGGCGGTGGTAGCTGGCGAATATCTCCACAAGCGGCCCCGTCCAGCGCCAGTCTTTGTACAGGAAGACCCGGTCCCAGGGCACGAAGACGTTGTTGAATATTATTAGGCCTTCGTGGTGCGCCATGTAGGGGACGCCGTCTATGTCGCCTCCCTCCATCCTCCTGGCGTCGTTTATCTGGCGGCCCACCACCACCACGACGCCGGGGGTGTCCAGGGGTACGGCGAAGCTGACTGCGTAGGCCGCGTCTTGCTCCGTCATGGCCCTCGTGGGGAGGACTACAACTTCGTCCACGGCGGCGATCCCCGTTATGTTGGCCTTGGCGCCGCTGACCACGATCCCGTCGTCCCGCTCCTCCACCACCCTGACGTAGGCGTCGGGGTTGGGTTGCTCGCTGGGGCGCAGCGTCCTCACGCCCTTTACGTCTGTCATGGCCCCCGCCAGCGCCAGATCCCTCCGCTGCACGTACTCTAGGTACTTCAAAAACCTCTCTCTATAGACCCCATCGCCCCGCTCGGCCATCTTGCCGGTTACTATGTACAGGGTGTTGAGGGCGTCCCACCCCACGCAACGCTGGAAGCAGGTCCCCGTCTTGTGGCTCAGCCGCCTCAGCAACTTCACCTTAGCCACCAGATCCTGCGGCCCTTGGTGTATGTGGACGAAGCGGTTGACCTCCTCGTTGATGAAGGGACTGAAGGCCCTGGCCAGGTCGCGGGTGTCCTCCTGGAAGGCGGCGTCGAAGGTGGCCTTGAAAGAGAGGACGGAGGGTTTTAGAAAGAGGTTCGTGGTTACGTCCGTGACGCGTTTACCCATTACGTAGATCTTGGCGTGCCTCCTCTCCCGGATCCCCTCCACGTACTGCTCCCCAGTTCTGAGCATGAACCTAGTTTGATTTATCAATTTAAATCTTCTCTTCATTTCATAATTAAATATAATTGTAAAAATTAAAATTTAGGTTCATTAAGATAAGGCTTATAAATTTTTAGAGAGTAGACCGCATGACTAGGCTGGTGGTGGTAAACCCCGCCACCGAGGAAGTATTGGCAGAGCTCCCCCAATCCACCGTCGAGGAGATCAAAGCAACCATAGACAAGGCTTACGACGCCTTCCTCAAGTGGTCTGAAACCCCCCTCAAGACGCGGGCGAAGCTACTGATAAAAGCCGCTGAGCTGCTGGAGGCCGCGGGGGGAGAGCTGGTGAAGAACCTGGTGGCCGAGTCCGGCAAGCCCGTCAAAGACGCCGAAGTAGAGCTGATGCGCACAGTCAGCATCGTGAGGGCCAGCGCCGAGGAGGCGCGGTTCGTGTTGCAGGGCTCGGTGCCGCGGGTAGACGCCTACGAGTACCCCCTGGGCAACGAGGAGAGGGTGGTGGTGGAGCTGAGGGAGCCCGTCGGCGTGGTGGGCGGCGCCCAGAGCTACAACAACCCCGCCTCCACCTTCGCCCACAAGGTGGCGCCTGTGATCGCCGCGGGGAACACGGTGATAGTCAAGCCCTCCTCCTACACCCCCCTCACGGCGTTGAAGATGGCAGAGATCTTTAGAAAGGCCGGATTCCCCGACGGCGTGGTCAACGTGGTGGTGGGAAGCGGCGAGGATGTGTTCAACGAGCTAATCGACAGCCCCAAGGTGGCTGGGATAAGCTTCACCGGGAGCACAGCCGTCGGCCTCCAGGTAGCGGCTAAGGCGGCGGGGCGGGGCAAGAAGTTCATGATAGCGCCGGGCGGCTCCGACCCCGCCATCGTGTTCGAAGACGCCGACCTTGAGGCGGCCGCCGCCACGATCGTGAGGGCCAGGTTTGAAAACGCGGGGCAGAACTGCAACGCCACGAAGCGGGTCTTCGTACACCGGAGCGTCTACGACAAGATGGTGAAGCTCATAGTGGAGAAGACCGCGGCGTTGAAGGTGGGCAACCCCATGGACCCCGCCACGGACATGGGGCCCCTCATCTCGGACAAGATGGTGAAGACCATGGAGAAGGCGGTGGCGGAGGCCAGGGAGAAGGGGGGGAAGGTGCTCATCGGCGGCGGGAGGCTGGGCAGGTGGGGCTTCTTCTACGCCCCCACCGTGGTGGCCTTCGACGGCGACGTGGAGACCTTCGTCCTTAGAGAAGAGGTCTTTGGGCCTGTCCTGCCGGTGGTGCCCTTCGACGCCGAGGAGGAGGCGGTGGCCCTCGCCAACGCCACTAAGTACGGCCTCCAAGCCGCCGTCTACACCAGAGACTACAGGAGGGCCATGAGGGTGGCCAGGGCCATAAAGGCGGGCTCCGTCATGGTCAACGACTCCACCCGCGTGAGGTTCGACGCCCTGCCCTACGGCGGCGTCAAGATGTCGGGCTTGGCGTGGCGCGAGGGCGTGAGGTCGACGATGCTGTACTTCACCGAGCCGAAGTTCTACGTCTGGAGGGTGTAGCATGTCGCGGGAGTTCTACGAGGTGTATAGAAAGTCGCTGGAGGACCCCGTCGGCTTCTGGGAGCGGGAGGCGGCGAGGCTGTACTGGAGGGAGAAGTGGGCCAAGGCGTACGACGACTCCAACCCGCCCTTCTACCGCTGGTTCGTCGGCGGCAGGACAAACATCGCCTACAACGCCTTAGACGTCCACGTGAAGAGCGGCAGAGGCAACAAGGCGGCGCTTATCTGGGCCACCCCCTACGGCGAGCCGCGGGTCCTGCGGTACCGTGACCTCTACCGCGAGGTGAACCGGCTGTCTATCCTCCTGAGGTCGCTGGGGGTGGGCAAGGGGGATCGGGTGGCCATCTACATGCCCATGATCCCAGAGGCCATGGTGGCGATGCTCGCCGTCAACAGGATAGGGGCCGTCCACAGCGTCGTGTTTTCAGGCTTCGGCGCGCAGGCCCTGGCGGAGAGGATCAAAGATGCCGGCGCCAAGCTGGTCATCACGGCCGACGGCATGCGGCGAAGGGGCAAAGTGACGCCGCTTAAGCCCACCGTCGACGAGGCGGTGGACGCCGTGGGCGGCGACGTCGCCGTGTTGATGTACCGCCACGTAGGCGCAGAGGTCCCCATGAAGAAGGGCCGAGACCTCCTGTGGCAGGAGGAGATCTCTAAAATCCCACCCAACGCCTACGCGGAGCCTGAGTGGGTGGAGGGCGAGGCGCCGCTTTTCATCCTCTACACCTCAGGTACCACCGGCAAGCCCAAGGGCATAGTCCACCTCCACGGCGCCTACATGGTCTGGATTAGATACGCCTTCAGCCACATGACCGGCGCGGAGCAGGAGTTCCGCGATGACATAGTCTTCTTCTCCACCGCCGACATCGGCTGGATCTCCGGCCACCACTACGGCGTCCACGGGCCGTTGCTAAACGGCCTCACTGTGCTGTGGTACGAAGACGCGCCTGACTACCCCCACCCCGGCGTCTGGTGGGAGATCACAGACACCTACGGCGTGACCCACATCCTCTTCTCCCCCACGGCGTTGCGGCTCTTGATGCGGTACGGCGAGGAGTGGCCCCTCCGCTACAAGCTGGATACCCTCATGGCGCTGTACCCCACCGGCGAGGTCCTCAACGAGGAGGCCTACCACTGGATGGTGAAGTACCTCTGCCGCGGCCGCGAAAACTGCCAGGTGGCCGACGTATGGGGCCAGACCGAGACCGCCTGCTTCGTCACGGCGCCAGGCTCCATGAACGTGGGCGGGTTCCGCTACAAATACGGCTCGGTGGGCCTGCCCTACCCCACCCTCCGCATAGCCATACTCAACGACGACGGGAAGGAGCTCCCGCCGGGCGAGAAGGGACACGTAGCCGTGAAGCCGCCCCTCCCGCCCGCCTTCCTCCACACCCTCTGGAGAGACCCAGAACGCTACGTCAAAAGCTACTGGAGCACCTTCCCCGGCTACTACCTCACCGGCGACATCGGCTACGTGGACGAAGAAGGCTACCTCTACGTCCTGGGCCGCTCAGACGACGTGATTAAAATCGCCGGCCACAGGCTGTCCACCAGGGAAGTGGAGGACATACTCACAGCCCACCCAGCCGTGGCTGAGGCGGCGGTAGTCGGCATACCGGACCCAGTGCGGGGCGAGGTCCTGGGAATCTTCATAGTGCCTAAGATGGACGCCAAGATCACAGAGGAGGAGGTGGCCCAACACATACGCAAAACCCTAGGCCCCGTCGCCGTCATCGGCCGCATCGTCATTTTGAACAAGCTACCCAAAACCCGCACAGGCAAGGTGATGCGCAGAGTCCTGAGAGCCTACGCCTCAGGCCAACCCCTCGGCGACTTATCCACGCTAGAAGAACAAGAGGCACTGGAAGAACTCAAAAAGGCACTCCTAAGATAATGCCGTCGACAGCCATCACCCCTCAGGCGCCGCATTTCCCAAGAACCCACACTCAGCACACAGCAATGCGTCACGTACAAGCCCAAGTAGCCCCATTGACCACGTAGGCCACGCAACACCCCCATGTAATCGATCTCTCCATCAACCGCATCCACGGCCTAGTGGGGAGGTGTACCACGCGGAGACCTCGGCTGCCGCCTTGGCTATAGGTTTCTTGTCAGACCACTGGGCGCCATAGTCTTTGCAAAGATCGGCGACCAGTTCCAGCGTAAGACGGTCTTCGTTGTCGCTGATGTTGGCAGACACCCTCGACATAGGGCTGAGTCGGTTCTAGGCTGAAGATGACAACCGCTGAGTTCGCTGATAGCGGTCTACGGCCTAGGATAGGAGTGAACAGCAACAACAATGCAACACGCAACGGTCTTGGCAACCACAACACGAAACGCTTTATTTAGACACGATAATTACCAAAAAATTTCAACCCCCGATAATTACCAAAAATTTCAACCCCCCGGCCCGAGGGGTTGTTATGCGCAACGTTTTTATACTTGGATGGAGGTGGTTTTGTGGCTGATGCCTCCAGCATTGCTTACGACGCGCTTAAGATGGCGGTGGAGCATGTCTTAGGCAAGATCAGGGAGGGTAAGAAGCTTTCTACTGAAGACGTCCTCGTCCTCTACCTCGGCACCATAGTAGGCGACTTGAAAGAAATAAGAACCGACATAGCAAGACTAGACCACAGAATCGACGAAACAAACAAGAGGATAGACGACGTTGTCAAGTCGCTTTCGGCGAGAATCGACGAAACAAACAGGAGAATAGACGAGACCAACAAGAGGATAGATGAGTTGGCTAGGAGTGTCTCCGCCAGAATTGACGAGACAAACAAGAGGATTGACGAGACGAATAAACGGATTGACGACTTGGCTAGGAGGGTGGATGAGTTGGCTAAGAGGATTGACGCGGTTCAGACCACCCTCCTAGATATCCAGAAGCTACTGCTGGAGCTCGTCAAAACGCGGCAGTCGGCACCTTGAATGCAGAATACGCGGACCCGTCTCTCTGACCACCTATATTTTGGCGCCTCTATCTAGCCCTTATGTGGGCTACCTCTTTGTTGCATATGTATTTGTCTAGGAGAACATATTCCGGCTCGCTGGGTAGGTTTAGCTCCATGTCGCCTACTAGCCGCCGGCTGGCGACTACGCCGTAGAGACAGGATCTTCGCCACACCGCCGCCTGGATATTCTATAAGTACTTCAGCGGTTTCGCAACCCCCCAGAAGATGGCTTGCAAGCCACGTCCGCCGGCAGGCTCCACGCGACGCCCCCAGAGGTGCTTAACGCCAGTAATTACGACAAAAAGACAAAACTCTCCATCAAGAAAGCGCAGAAACATAACGAAGAAAATACTTAAGTGGCTGGAAAAAACAGGCCGTGACCTCTAAAATTCGAAATTTTAATCGGTTAATGTATGGCGCGCTATTTAGCGTGTTGTTCCTTCAGCTGTTTGTAGTCGTTGCCGCTCCATTTGCCGCGCGTGTAGGCTACCCATTGGTTGTGGCTGTGTCTTCCGGCGTCGCTACCACCATATATCCCGGCCCTGTGCTAATTGTAGCAACCGTGGCGGCCGGATTTGCCACAGCCCTAGCGACGCCGAGAAAACACTACGGTATATTGATGGTTATGGCTATAGCCGTAGTCGTGCTGGCTACGTTTCTTGCATACATTAACACCTGTTACTACTGTAAGACGACGCTATGTAGTACTTATCCTGTAGCATCTTGTGGTGCTAGTGTTGGCTTATTATACGCTACGGTAATGTGTACATGCCAGTCCTAATATAAATTTTATGCATTCCTTCATTATATACAATGTAAAATATTTTTTGACAGACGTATATTTCATTATTTTTCTGGGTCTCGTCCTATTTAATCTATTTGCCGTGGCGGCGTTGCTGATTCAGCCTCCAGATTTCGCTGTATTTCTCATGGTCTATCTGCTGTCTGTATACGTGGAGAGGGGGATAGGCCAGCCGATGCCGTCGTTGCTGGCAGCGAGAGGCCGTCTGGCCGTGGCCGCGTCTGTATACGTCTCTACGTCGCCGGCGCTGGCCGCCGCGGCGTGGCACACGCCGCTGGTTCTGCTCGCGCCGTTGCTGGCGACTTTGCGCAGAAGGCTCGACTTGTTTCTGCCCGGCGTAGCGGCCCTGGCCGTCCTCTCGCCTGGGTCTGCCGCGGCCGTGGCGGTGTTTGAGGTGCTTGCCCGGTCCAGGCCCGTCGCAACTATGGGGAGGGGAGATCTCAAGATTTCCACCTTGCATCCAGCCTTCAAGGTCCTCCTGGCCGTGTCTTTCCTATTTGCGTATCTCGCGCTCAGTGGGGTGCCCAACGTGGAGATACGGGGCCTGGCCACCATGGCCCTACACGACACGTGGCTTCTAACGGCAACACATCATCTGGCGGCGTCGGTGTTGCTTGTAGCGTCTCTCGGCGTTGTGCTGGGCGCGGCTCTAGACACCTACCTAGACAGCTACCTCCGCGTCTACCACTTTCTCCGCCGGCGCCTCTCCGCCAAGCCTCTGCTCACCCTTGCCTGGCTCCTAGCGGTCACCTCGCCGGTCTGCCTCTTCGCCACGTGCGACGTCTTGAGCCACATGACGTTTCTCGTCCTTCTAGCCGCCTTGTTGTGGTCTTTTAAGTTCAACCTCTTCAAAAACGAAGACGCGACCCCCCTGTTGGTCAGCCTATTTGTAATAAGTTTCCTCTACAGATTGCCGTGGGCGCTCGCCGCGGCGGCTCTACTCCCGGCACTCCCCTGGCTTGCAGAGAGAATCCGCCATGTACTTAGTACCTCCCAATAGGACAACATCTTTTCTCGTTACTCTCACTCGGCTGTTGCTGAGGAGCACCTTATCTAAGATATACCTCGCGTTGGGGCCCGTCGTGCTGTTTACGTGCGGCGTGACGAAATGTCCCTTTTACTGCAAGTTGGCTGTTGAAACGTGGCTGGCGCCTGTTGTATTCATATATCTACACGAGGCGACGCAGTACGTTCTGCTGGGGTCCGAAGTCGAGTTGAAGCTTGAAGGCGGCTACGTGGTTTTAGAGCCGCGGGGAAGGCCCAGGTGGCCGCGTCTGGCGCTCATCGCGGGCATCGCCGCACCTGCGGCAGTAGGCGTCGCTACGTGGTTTCTCGCCCCGATGTTTTCCACAATTTTTTATTGCCACTATTCTTACTCTGCTTAGATATGTTGGAGATTAGGGGTCTGGTGGTGGGGTACGACAAGCCGTTGATTAGGCCTCTGGATTTGAGGCTGGGCGGTGGGGAGTCAGCTGTGTTTTTTGGGCCAAACGGAGTGGGGAAGACCACGTTGGCCAAGACCGTCGCCTCCTTGCTTAGGCCCCTCGGCGGGTCTGTGCTGTTGGACGGAGTGCCTACTCACAAGACCAGGGGCCGCATATTCTACCTCTCCGAGGCTATCGAGGTGCCGGAGAGGGTCAAGGCGGCCGACTACGTGGAGGCGCTGGCGTCGTTCTACGGCGCCGCCGATTCGGCCCGGGATCTTCTAGACGTGGTGGGGGTGCCCGGCCGGCTTCCGCTGGGCAAGATGTCCCAAGGCATGAGGCGCCTCGTCCAGCTGGCCGCGGCCATGGCCGTCCTGCCCAAGGTGGGTCTCGCCGTCTTGGACGACCCGTACGTCAGCGTCGCCCCCGACAAGGCGGCTGAGGTCCACCTGGAGCTGTTGGGGAGGGCGAAGAACACCGTTTTGATCCTTACGGCGCGGATCCCGCTGGAGGCCTCGATGCAGATAGACTTCCTCAAGCTTAAGCCGTGAGGTGGCTTCTCAGCGCTTTGTTTATGGCGGTTTGGACCTTCGCTGATGTTTTGCTGAACGAAGCCGCGTTGCGGCAGGCCCTCGCCGAGGAGATATTGAGGAGTGCGCAGTCGATCGGGGCGCCGGTCCTCTTGGATCAATCCGTCGACGTGTCTTGGCGGTTCTTCTTAATATCGGCGCCTTTTACGGCGTTTTTCATACAGCTGGCGGTCTACGGGGCTTGGAGCTCGGCGTATAGGCTCGGCGGCTGCCGCAGAGGCTTCGCCGCGGCTTTAGCAGTCGTCGCTACGCTGACCGCGGTTCTATGGCTCTACGGCCTGCATGTAGTATTTATCATGGGCTACATCCCCATCGAACAGCCCTTGATGTACTTCACGGTAAACGCCGGACTTGCCTTCATCAAGTACTCCGAATGCGCCCGACCGCCAGCCCCAGCGCCGGGATAAGCCGCCGGAGCACCCAGGCGCGGCTCACCGATGTTCAGCGCCTCAGACACCGCGCCGCGCCCATACACCGCACACAGACGGCAACCAACACCGCGGCGGAGCGCGGAAGAACCTCAAAGAGGCGGAAGCAGTTGTTTAAGGCGATTAAAGCGACGATGCTAAAGTCCACACCAGCGCCGGGAGCAACACGGCGAATAGGGAAAGCGCAGAGACAGCCGCCGCCACCGCGGCGTCTTTCGCCTTGCCAAACATAGCCCAGGAGAAGAGGAATGACGTAAACACGCCCAGCAACGGGTGGAGGACGGCGCCTACGACGAAGGAAGAGAAGAGGAAATCCCCACGTCTATGCCAAAGAGCCGGCGCGTAACACGCCGAGAGCCCACCGAAGCACCAAAGTAAACACCAAGGCGGAGCCTCTGGCAACAGCCGCGGCGAAGTCGGAGAGGTTAAATGTATCAGCTATGTAAAGTGTAGAGTATAAACGTAAACACGATGGTAGAAAAGACGAAACCGCGTGTGAGGCATCCGGTGGCTTTTGCGCCGTTTTCTATACGCTCAAGCGCCGCCGGCAGTGAAACCTCCTCCCTCCGGTAAGCTCTAAACTCTGCTACGTATTTAAGAAGTATCAGAGTCAAGCTGGCGGAGATCAACAGAGCCGTTATGATTTCGCCGTACATATGCAACAAGGAGACGACCCGCGTAGAGATCTAGATGGAGACGCCATATAGGCGGTGAGAGGCGGGTCCGCGTATTCCCTCAAGGAGTTGATTGCCGCGTTTTGACGAGCTCCAGCAACAGCTTTTGGATCTCCAGGAGAGTGGTCTGGAGGGCGTCAATCCTCTTGGCCAAATCATCTACTCTCTTAGCCAAGTCGTCGATTCTTTTGTTTGTTTCATCAATTCTGGCGGAGAGACTCCTCGCCAAGTCGTCAATCCTCTTGTTTGTCTCGTCTATCCGCGCAGATAGGCTTCTGCTTATCTCATCTATTCTCCTGTTCGTCTCGTCTATCCGCGCCGAAAGCGACTTCGCAACCTCGTCTATACGCGTAGATAAGCTCTTCACCACGTCGTCTATGCGTTGGTTTGTTTGGTCTATCCTCTTGTTTGTTTCGTCTATTCTGCTGTCTAGTCTTGCGATTTCGGCTCTTATTTCTTTCAAGTCGCCTACTATGGTGCCGAGGTAGAGGACGAGGAGGTCTTCAGTAGACAGCTTCTTACCCTCCCTGATCTTGCCTAAGACATGCTCCACCGCCATCTTAAGCGCGTCGTAAGCAATGCTGGAGGCATCAGCCACAAAACCACCTCCATCCAAGTATAAAAACGTTGCGCATAACAACCCCTCGGGCCGGGGGGTTGAAATTTTGGTATTCTATAGCAGATCCAACCGGCTCAGCCCAGAAACCGGCAAATCTGGCAAGCCTCAACGCTTTAAGCCCCCGTCTTCCCAGCCACATGCTCAACCGCTGTCCTCCAAGTTGCCTTTGCCACACATCCTTCAAGGCGACATCAGATCCCAGGTCGGCGCTCAACACACCTATCTACCCAGCCTCAGTGCCTTGCGCCCGCTGGCGGTCTGCAGGTATAGCCTGCCTTCGGCGTCTTGGGTTCAGGTAGAGTCGGGCCCTCTATCCGCGGTTCTCATATAGCGGGGCGGAGTCTGCAGGGAGTATCGGCTCTACGCGGAGTCCCGCGCCATCTCCGTCTAGGTGAGGGCTGACAACCCCATCGTGATGGTCGAGGCGTAGGGTTCGTGATCGAGGGAGAGATGTGCTTATCCGAGTGGTATAAACCGCGGGACTCCACTTCGTGGATAGCCACGACTCCATCTAGACGTCGCGTTGGCGAGACGCGGCGTTAAGACCGTCTATGTGGGATCCATGGGCGGCCCAAGGCGGCGAAGAAGGGGACGTATTTGAGCTGTTTGGCACGCCGCATCTCCACACGCGACTCGGCGTCCGGCACCAGGCCACCTCTACCAGGAGGAGTTGAAAAGTGGTTATATACATCAAAGGCTAGGTCCTCGACGGCGGGACTCTCGAAGTGCCCACGTTGGGCTATCAATTACTTGCGTATAGGTCTGCATGTGTGTGATTTGGCATCAACTAATTTATAGAGGCCGTATTTCTCATGGAGGTTAGGAAGATTGTGAGGCTTAGGGGGTCTTACCTCGTCTATTTGCCGAAGCGCGTCGCCTCCTCTTTTGTCTCTGAGGAGGTTGTGGTCTTTTGGGAGGGCGACTTCGTAGGCGTGTCTCCTGCGGCTCTCCGCAGGGCGGCGGTGGACGTGGGGCTTCCGCAGGTCGTCGTGGCTGGATACGCTGTTGGGCTTGACGAGCTTGAGCTGGCGGCGGCCGGTGAGGCGGTGGTTGAGGCGGCAGGAAAGGTGGGCGCCGTGTTGGAGAAGGCGGGCGGCGTCTACAGAATTCGTTACGTGGACAGGTTTATGGACAAGGAGGAAGTGGTGGGGCGGATGCTGTCGGCGCTTGTGTACGTGCTGGAAGGCCTCGCCAAGGGCACCGCCACCCGAGCCACCGTCCAAGCTGCCGACGACGAGACAGACGTCCTCAGGCTCACCATAAACCGCCTCTGCACCAAGACCCCCACCCCCAAATGCACCTTCTACATACAGCTAGCCCGCTACTACGAAAGGGCCGTGGACCACGTGAGGGAGCTCTACGCCGAGAGGCCGCCGCAGGCCCTCTGGGCCCTTCTGTGGGAAGCCGCCCAGGAGTTGCACAAGATACATCAAAACCGGCAGACAGCCGCCGTAGCCCAGTACCTCTCCACCATGGCATCGAGGCGGTTCGCCGCCATGCAACAGACCCGCCAAGAACACCAGTCCATACACGCCGTAAGGACACTAGATTACCTGGAAAACGCCGCCGAGGTCTACCTAGACATGGCAATATACGGCACTCAAAACAAATCCCCCCTACAAAACACCCACACCTCCCCCACACCGAGACGTAGCCGTAGAAAAACCTGACCTCCTCCCCGCCCTAAAGGGCGAGGCTTTCCATGTAAAGCCCCACCGCCGGCAGACACGCCGCCAACATAGACGCGTCTAGAGCGACGTGAAAGACGTGGGGCTGGCTCTTCAGACATCGCCGATGCCGCCCCACGCCTCAGCTCACACGGCTTACATCCGCTACAGTCTCCGCCGTTGCTAGAAAAACCGGTTGATGAAAAAGCCCGTGGTTGGTAGAAGCAGTTACAGCAACCCGGCTTTTTTGCTCTCCTCCATTAATAACTTCTGCATCTGGGTTGCGGCTGCCTCCGGCGTCAGCTGGCCCAGCACGACCTTGTTGACTGTGGTGTTGAGGTCTGACTCAAGCTTCATGTATATGGGGCTTGTCCTCGCGGGCATGCCCACCTTGGCGAGTTCTGCAAACATCTTGGCTAGTCTGCTCTTCTGCTGCACCTCCGGGTCTTCATACACGTTTATCCGCGTCGGCGGGAGGCCGGCCTTGAGGTGGGCGTATTTCTGCGCCTCGTAGGAGGTGGCCACCTTTATGTAATCCTTCGCCAGCTCCTTGTTCCTGCTGTAAACCGGCACCGTGTAGTACCACACGCCGGTCTGGCTCACCCGCCTCTTGCCAGGCATGGGCATGAAATATATCTGCCCCACCACCTTGCTGCGGTTGGGGTTGTCCACGTCTTTGACCCAGCCGTTCCAGACGGCGCCCATAGCCACTTCGCCGTTGAGGATGGCGTCGCTGTACTCTGTGAGGGACGACCAGCTGGTGGTTTTGGGGTGTGCGCGTTTGGGCGAGGCTAGGTCCCGCACGATTTTAAGCGCCTCCACCGCCTCAGGCGCGTCTAACATCGGCGTCACTCTGTCCTTGGGGTCGAACATGTAGCCGCCCAGCGACAGGAGGACAGTGGCGTAGACGTCCGACACAACCCCATCTGGGTAGTTGCCAGACCAGCCGTAGCTCTTCGGCGCCAGCCTCTGGTTCACCTCCTCCGCTATTCTGAGGACGTCGTCCCAGCTCTTGGGAGGCGACTCGCCGACTTTGTCCAGAATCTCCTTATTGTAAAACATGAAGTTGAAATTGCCGGTGATGGGCATCGCATAGACAGCCCCCTTGTATCTGCCCAGATCCGCAGTGCCTTGGAGGACGCCGGACATGTCCACGTCGCCCAGGGGCTCTAGCCAGCCGTTTACGTAGAACTCGTAGAGCCAAGGCTCGTCAAGATACATGACGTCGTAGTCTGTAGATTTATTCCTCATGGCCAGCACCGCCACCTGGTAGGTGTCGGAATAGCCCTTGCCTATGTAGTTGAACTCCACCGGCGGCCTCTTGCTGTTGTAGTACTCCATCAAGGCCTTGTTTATCTCCTGGTGGTAGGCAGACCGCGCCAAGATGGTGAGCCTCCGGGGCTGATTCGCCGTCTGTGGAGCGGTCTGCGTTCGGGTAGCGGTTTGCGTGGCCGTGGAGGACGTCTGTTGCCACGCGTATATGATTCCTCCGGCGGCGAGGGCCGCCACGCCGCCCGCCGCTAGATACAGCATTTGTCTTCTTGTTATTTTTTGAGCCATGGCGGGCGGAAGCTCCGGAGAGTAAAGCATTGTTCATATGCAGGCTGTGGGCGTCTGGCGAACCCGCCCGCTGGAGTCTGTCACTTTTTCACAGCCTCATCTCCACACGTCCAAGGCGGGTTTATGCGGCGTTCGCGGCCTTTCATATGAATAATGGTTATACGGCCGCATGTTCCGCTGGGCATGGTGGTGATCTTGAGGAACGGCAGGTGAGGCGGTGGTTAAGGCGGCTGGGAAGGTGGGCGCCGTGGTGGAGAAGGCGGGCGGCGTCTACAGAATTAGTTACGTGGACAGGTTTATGGACAAAGAGGTGGTGGGGCGGATGCTATCGGCGCTTACATATCTGCTGGTCCGCGGTGAAGGTGAGCTACTTCTACACCGGATATGAAGCCACTCTGCCGTTGGCGGCGTATATTTACTTCAGTTCGCTCGACTTCACAGGCTTGACGCAGAACCGTACCTCATTGCCACCTGTGAAGTATGCACGGAATTGTCTGAAGCGGATGTACCTATCGCAGTGACGTGGAGAAAGCGATAGACGCCATTGTCCAGCGGCTTCTTGTGTTGCTGAGCAGAAGATGCGTCACCGCGCTGGGTCTTTAGTGGACCAGACACCGTCGCAGAAGCGTGTTAAACAAGCGTTCCCACTTCTTAGACAGGTGCTGTTGGAACCCTGTTTTAGAGAACTAAAGACTCGTCTTAGGCGGGAGGAGGACGAGCTGTAGAGTAGCTTTGTTGGGGTGGATGGATTTCGTGGCGAGGACACACGGCGGAGAGCTTTATCGGCAATTCAGGGAGCTTCTACCTGGGGCCCTGGGTCTCAGAAGGCCCGACGGCTCGATTCTCATAAACTGCAGAGAGAAACTGATGTGCGACGAGCCTTTGCTCTGCCTAAAGGCGTACCTCTTTTGTAAAAAGAGGTGGATGGAGGAAAAGCTTAGGTCGCTGGCCGCGGGGACACCCTACGCTGAGGTGGCGAGGGTTCTCTTGGGCGAGGGGCACATACTTGGGGTGTGCGGAGGGCGGTCCGAGATCTGTGCGATAAAGTGTTGAAATGGAGATGTTAATCGGCGGCTGGCGCCATGCCTCCTGGAGGCGTGTGTCGTTTTGGCGTGGATGTGTGGGGGTGGGGTGTAAGTTTCTAAGTTCTGTGGTGGTTTTTAAGGCGGAGTTAGATAGTGGGTATGGGCAGATCTGCGGTTGCTGTGGATGTGGGGAAGGTGGAGACTCCGCCTTCTCTTGCTTTACGTATGGTGGAGAAGTTGTTTGGTGGGGGTTCTCCGCCTGTGGGGTCGCGGGTTCTCGACGCGGGGTGCGGGAGGGGTGTCTTTGTGGAGGCGTTGTTATCTTATCTAGGGGGCCGCGGCGGCGTGTTGCCGGAGGTGGTGTGTGTGGAGAAGGATGGGGGGCTTGCGGAGGTGGCGCGTAGGCGGTTTGGGGGCGTGGCGCGGGTTGTGGTCGGCGACTTTCTGCTTATGGGGGCGGAGGAGCTGGGGGGTCTCTTCGACTTCGTGATCAGCAACCCGCCGTATGTGTCGTACGAGAGGATTAGCCCGGAGCTGAGGGCTACCTATAGGAGGCTGTTTTCCGTGGCCCGCGGGCGTTTTGACCTCTATATGCTTTTCTTCGAGAAGGCGCTTTCTCTGCTGAGGCCCGGGGGTAGGCTGGTCTTCATCACGCCGGAGAAGTACCTCTACGTGCAGTCCGCCGAGGCGCTTCGGAGGCTTTTGGCCGGGTACGCCGTGGAGGAGCTGGAGTTTGTGGACGAGAGGGCTTTCGGGGACGTCTTGGCCTACCCGCTGATTACTGTGGTGCGCAAGGCGCCACCTTCGGGACCCACCATAGTTACTCTGCGAGACGGCCGGAAGGTGGAGGTACAGCTCCCGCGGGACGGGGCGCCGTGGCTCCCGGCCATTTTGGCGGGAGAGGCGCCGCGGGTCGGCGGTTGCGTGAAGCTGGGGCTTCTGGCGGAGCGGGTGAGCGCGGGGGTGGCCACCGGCAGAGATGAGGTCTTCGTCGTGCCGCGTGAGGCCGTCCCCCAGGAGCTGAGGGCCTTTGCCTACCCCACGGTGAGCGGGAGGGAGCTCTCGCTGTTTACGCCGGGGGGCGAGCTGGACTACGCGAAGCTTCGCCACGTGATGCTGGTGCCGTACGGCCGGGACGGGAGACTGCTGGACGAGAGCAAGGCGGGGCCTCTGCTGGCGTATCTCTCCCGGTTTAGGCGGGTGCTTGAGGAAAGGTATGTCGTGCGGAGGGAGGGGAAGCCTTGGTATGCCTTCCACGAGGATCCGCCCATGCCCCAGCTCCTCAGGCCTAAGATTCTTTGGCCCGACGTGGCGAAGACGCCGGCGTTCTACGTAGACGCCGTGGGGCAGGTGGTGCCCCGCCACAGCGTGTATTACTTGGTGCCCAGGAACCGGCGGCTACTGCGGCCGCTGGCGGAGTTCCTCAACGGCGAAGCCATCAGGAGGTGGATCACGGCCCACGCGCAGAGAGCCGCCAGTGGCTACCTCAGACTCCAGTCCCACGTGATTAAGGAACTCTGCGTGCCTAAAGATATATTAAATACCGCCGACGCGGCGTCATGGACGTAGAGGAGTTTCTGAAGAAGATCCCGCGGCCGTCTGTGGAGGACATCCCAGAGCTGTATAGGGAGCTTGACGAGATGACTAGGCGTATTGCTGAGATCCTCACAGCCTCTAGTCTCTACAACGCCGGAACTCAGGAGGTGGATTTCGGAGAGGCCGCCTCGGAAGACCTCGTGGAGATGATAAGCAAAGAACCGGAGGTCATGGTGCCGTTCTTCGTCATGATCACCGGCCTTTCCCACAGGGAGCTCAAGCGACGCGGGCTGGGGAGCGTGTATTCGCTGAGAAGCGCAAGAAACCGCGAGAAGCTTAGGCCATTTGCAGACCTTGTGAGGAGTCTCTTGGCGCATCCGCTTAGGCTCGAAACCGTCTTATACAAGTTCTATAAGAACTGGGAGGAGCACCAGAGGCGGCATTGGCGGGGGCGTAGAGCCGAAAACGAAGTATGTGGGGCTGTAAAGTCACGTTGCGGAAACGCGGGGAAATACGTGCTTCTGTGCGGTGGTAAGAGGCGGGAGATAGACTGCGCGGTGCCGCGGGATAAGCCAGTCGTGGCTATCAACGTCAGGGTGGGCGTGGGGGAGGACCGCGCCAAGCGGATAAAGGAATTCGCCACAGAACTCAAGGAGGTGAAAGAATGTGGCGTTAAGCATTTTGTCGTTGTGTATTTCGTGCCGGAGCACGAGAAGAACAAGCTTGAGGAGATAAGAGCCGAATTCCTGAGAGAGGCGCCTTTTGACTTGGTGGTCCT